>Ga0160465_100058_pt1 | contig 124472 bp, 111 predicted proteins | sample HID1971K_E11MG_FD_108209 | JGI IMG/M metagenome (GOLD analysis project Ga0160465, IMG submission 108209) | Enriched millipede-associated microbial communities from UW Madison campus, WI, USA - HID1971K_E11 MG | ecosystem: Host-associated > Arthropoda: Insects > Digestive system > Unclassified ...
ACCTTCTGGTAAAAATGTACTAATCAGGGTTTGCTCGGCTTGACTCAAAATGAAAATTCTCGTTTGATTTAAAATGCAAAAGAAAGAAATTATTTTCTTCCCCCCAAGAATTCCGCTTGATCCACCTTTTTCTTGCGAAAAAATGAATAATTTGGTGTTTCCAGAAAACGAAAAAGCCTGTAAAAATTTAATTTACAGGCTTTTAGTTAAATTTAAAACTATTTTCGCGGAATGGACGGGACTCGAACCCGCGACCTCCTGCGTGACAGGCAGGCATTCTAACCAGCTGAACTACCACTCCTTTTGTTCTCCTTTAAAGTCCGAACCTCTTTCCCTTTCGGGAATGCAAATATAGGTTGTTTAATCTATTTTACAAGAAAAATTTTAAAATAATTATAACCCATTAATTTACAGCACCTTCCTGCATCTTCTCTGCGTTTTCTGCAAACTGTAATGCATCAATAATCTCCTGGATGTCGCCATCCATAATGGCCGGGAGGTTATACATCGTTAAACCGATGCGATGTTCAGTAACCCTTCCCTGCGGATAATTGTATGTTCTGATCTTTGCCGAACGATCTCCGGTTGATACCATTGTTTTACGTTTAGCAGCAATGTCACCATTCTTTTTCTGCAATTCGATATCGTACAACTTACTCCTCAACATCTCCATCGCAATAATGCGGTTACCCAATTGCGAACGTTCCTGCTGACAAACCACTACAATACCAGATGGCTTATGCGTTAGCTGCACCTTAGTTTCAACCTTGTTCACATTCTGCCCGCCAGCACCACCTGAACGTGAGGTCTGCAATTCGATATCGGCAGGATTAATATACAGATCGATCTCTTCAGCTTCTGGCAAAACCGCAACAGATGCTGCTGAGGTATGTACACGTCCCTGTGTTTCGGTATCAGGCACACGTTGTACACGATGTACCCCACTTTCGTATTTTAACTGGCCATACACATCATCGCCACTTACTTTCAAAATCACCTCTTTATAACCACCGGCAGTACCTTCGGTTACATCAACCGTTTCAACTTTCCAGCCTTTGGTTTCAAAATAGCGGGTGTACATTCGGTATAAATCGCCTGCAAAAAGCGCAGCTTCATCGCCACCGGTTCCACCACGGATTTCGAATAAGGCATTTTTTGCATCTTCAGGATCTTTCGGAATCAACATCAAACGGATATTACTTTCCATTTCTTCCTGTTGTTTCAACAGCAAATCCAATTCCTCTTTAGCCATTTCACGCATTTCAGGGTCTTTTTCAACTGTTAAAATCTCCCTGTTGGCGTCGATATTACTCATCACATTTTTGTAGATTTTATATTCCTCTACAATCTTGCCCAAATCTTTATATTCCTTGTTTAAAGCCGCGAAACGTTTCATATCCTGGATCACATCCGGATTGCTCAATTGTTCCTCTACATCTTCCCAACGCAGCTTTATAGCCTCTAATTTATCTAACATATTTTAATATCTATTTGAAAACGTTCTGTACTGCAACAAACCAGGCAAGCCCCGCTTTTTGTTTCAAGCTCCCGAAGAAAAATCGGGAGGCTTTACACGGCAATCGGGTTTATTTTACCCCATACCCTGCAATAAAGAAATGCAAAAATACGATTTTAAGTACAAAGTCCGAAGTCTGCAGTCCGGAGTCCGCAGTTTTCAGGCAATTTGCAAATTGATTATTGAATTTGTACTTAAAAGCCCCTTTAGGGGTTTGGGGTATAGTATTCTAGTTTTAGCTCTTTGCCATCAAAAACCCCATAAGAATTATAATTAAGCCATTCGCCAATATTTACATACCTGCTGCCATTACCCAAATCTATATCCAAAGGCAAATGCCTATGCCCAAAAATGAAATAATCAAAATGTTGTTTTTGTAATTGTTCTTTAGCATAAATGGCAAGCCATTCGTTCTCTTCGCCTAAAAAAACTTCCTTTTCGGCGCCTGCTGCCCTGCTGCTTTTGCTCCAGGCATTGGCAATACCAATACCCAAATTTGGGTGCAAACGGGCAAACAACCACTGACAAAACCGGCTCCTAAAAATTTTACGCAGAAACTTATATTTCCGGTCGCCCGGGCCTAATCCATCTCCATGATGAAGGTAGAATTTTTTCTCCCCACGCTCCATAATCAATTCATCACTAACGACCTCCAACCCAATTTCCTGGGTAAAATAATTGCGAACCCACATGTCGTGGTTACCTTTAAAGAAATAGATTTTTATTCCCGCATCGGCCATTGCCGCTAATTTTCCCTGCAAACGAATAAATCCTTTCGGAATCACCTTTGCATATTCAAACCAGAAATCGAAGATATCGCCCATTAAGAACAATTCGCTACAATTTGGCTCGATAAAATCCAGCCAACTTACAATACGTTCTTCACGGGCACGGCTTTCGGCATAATTTGGACTGCCTAAATGAAAATCAGACGCGAAATAAATATTTTTAACCATGAACAGCTCCAAAGGTAACTCAAAAAAGCCTTTCAAAAAAGGCTAAATGTTCCAACCGTTAATTGTTGTTGTGCAGATATATATCACTGGTAATTGGTTAAATTAATTCATATTTTTCTCTTGATACCAGATACTCATCTCTTGATACTTTAATTCAAATTCGTAGTTTAGCTGATCAACATTGATATGAAAGCACCATGAGCTAGCTCCTCAAAAAGCAGTAATATTTAGCTGTGATGGTCACAAAGGGATTCCTTTGAAACTTCATAACCATTAAAAAATTACTCTAATGAAAAAAGCATTCCTATTAAGTTCATTGGCCTTATGCCTTTTGGCCTGTAACCAAGGTAAAAAACCTGCAGAAAAAATTACATTAATGACTTACCCTGAAACCAAAAAAGAGACTATAACAGATAATTATTTTGGAACAACCATTGCAGATCCTTATCGCTGGTTAGAGAATGACACTTCAGCCGAAACCAAAAAATGGGTTGATGCCGAAAATAAAGTTACACAAAACTACCTTTCCCAAATTCCTTATCGGGCCGATATAAAAAAACGCTTAACCGAAATCTGGAATTACCCAAAAGAAGGCGCCCCTTTTAAAGTTGGCGAATATTATTTCTTCACTAAAAACGATGGTCTGCAAAATCAGAGTACCTGGTTTATTAAAAAGGGATTAGATGGAACAGAAGAAATCTTCCTTGATCCGAACAAACTTTCTGCCGATGGAACAGCGTCGATCTCCATTCTTGGTTTTTCTCATGACAAGAAATATATCGCTTATTCCGTTGCGCAATCAGGTTCTGACTGGAATAATATTTACGTAATGGAAATTGCAAGTAAAAAGAAACTTGTTGATGAATTAAAATGGGCAAAATTCTCTGGTGCAGCCTGGAAAAATGATGGCTTTTATTATAGCCGATATGACGAACCTGTAAAAGGCATGGAACTTTCTGCCGCCAATAAGTATCAAAAGGTTTATTACCACAAACTTGGCGACCTCCAAAAGGACGATCAATTGATCTTTGAAGATAAAACCAATCCAAACCTATATTTTGGAGCAAGTGTTACAGAAGATGAACGTTTCTTGATTATACATGCCGGAGCAGGTACTTCCGGGAATGCCTTGTATTATCAGGATTTAACTGAACCAAACAGTAAACTTGCTTTGCTGGTAAAAGGCTTTCAAAACAATCATCATATAATTGATAATATTGGCGACAAATTGCTGCTTAACACTGATTTAGACGCACCAAACAAACAGGTTGTTTTGATTGATCCCAAAAACGCTGATCCTAAAAATTGGCAAAAAATTATTCCGGAATCCAAACTTGCTCTGGAAAATATTGGAACAGGCGGAGGGTTTTTATGGGCATCGTACCTAAAAGATGCAAGTACCAATATTATCCAATTTGACTTGGCTGGAAAGAAAATCAGCGAAGTTAAATTACCTGCTATCGGAACAGTTGATGGATTTGGCGGTTACAAGGAAGATAAGGAATTTTTCTATTCTTTTTCCAACTTTACAACACCCGGAACCACTTATCGTTATGACATAACCAAATCAGAATCTACACTTTACAAAAAGCCTGAGCTAAAATTCAATACAGATAATTATGAAACCAAACAGGTTTTTTATCCCTCCAAAGATGGAACAAAAGTACCGATGTTCATCGTTCATAAAAAAGGGATCAAGCTTGATGGCAATAACCCGGTTTATCTTTATGCCTATGGTGGTTTTCAGGTAAGTTTAACTCCTGGATTTAGTTTATCGAGAATGCTGTTTTTGGAAAAAGGAGGCATTTATGTTCAGCCGAGTTTACGTGGTGGTAGCGAATATGGCGAGGCCTGGCATAAAGCCGGAATGTTGGGCAAAAAGCAAAATGTTTTCGATGATTTCATCGCGGCAGCCGAATATCTGGTTAAAGAAAAATATACCAACCCATCAAAAATTGCCATTGCCGGTGGCTCAAACGGCGGGCTTTTAGTGGGTGCCTGCATGACACAAAGGCCAGAACTTTTTAAAGTTGCCTTGCCTGCTGTTGGTGTTTTGGATATGTTAAGGTATCATAAATTTACCGTTGGCTGGGGCTGGGCTGTGGAATATGGCAGCAGCGATAAAAAAGAGGATTTCGATTATCTGATTAAATACTCCCCTTTACATAACATTAAAATTGGGGTAAAATACCCGGCAACATTAATTACAACCGCCGATCATGATGACAGGGTTGTACCTGCACACTCTTTTAAATTTGCTGCGACTCTACAGGAAAAATACAAAGGCGATCAGCCGGTTTTAATCAGAATTGAAACCAAAGCTGGTCACGGTGCTGGCAAACCCACCACAAAAATGATTGAAGAATCTGCGGATGTCTGGGGCTTTGTGTTTCAGAATTTGGGTATGAATTGGTAAAACAAAATAATATTTCGATTAAACCCTTGATAATTAGCATAGAAATTAAAAACGACTTAGTTTATAGATTTTATTTAAAATAGTCTGGAATATGTCTAAATAGTGTATTCGATTTTGTAACTTTGCGACAAAATTTTTTTGAATGATTTCTACTGATATAGCCGTAATTGGCGCTGGTCCGGTTGGTTTGTTTGCAATTTTCGAAGCCGGTTTGTTAAAAATGCGTTGCCATTTAATTGATTACCTACCTCAGGTTGGTGGTCAGCTTTCTGAGATTTACCCTAAAAAACCCATATACGATATTCCTGGCTATCCCTCTGTTTTAGCCCAGGAGCTTATCGATAATTTAATGGAACAGGCAAAACCTTTCCATCCAACTTTTACTTTGGGAGAGCGTATTGAGGGTTTGGAGAAACGTGCTGAGGCAGATTTTGTCCTAACTACAAACATGGGAACCGTTATTGAGGCTAAAGTTGTGGTTATTGCCGGTGGCTTAGGCTGTTTCGAACCTCGTAAACCCGCTGTAGAAAATCTGGAGAATTTTGAGAACGGTAAAGGTGTAAACTACATGATCCTTGATCCGGAGAAATATCGCAACCAGAAAATGGTTATTGCTGGTGGTGGCGACTCTGCTTTGGACTGGACAATCTATTTAGCGGATGTTTGTTCTGAATTGACTTTGGTTCACAGAAGTGAAAGTTTCCGTGGTGCCCCAGATTCGGTAAACAAAGTGATGAAACTGGCTGAAAGCGGAAGAATTAACCTGGTCTTAAATAGCAATCTTCATGCTGTTCATGGAAATGACAAACTTGAAAAAGTGGAAATTATCCAAAACCGTAGCATGGAAAAATCTACTGTAGATGCTGATCACTTAATTCCATTGTTTGGTTTAAGCCCTAAATTAGGTCCGATTGAAGAATGGAACTTAAACATCAGCAAAAGTGCCATCGAGGTAAATACAGATGATTATTCGACAAATATTCCAGGCATTTATGCCATTGGTGATATCAATACTTATACAAATAAGTTAAAATTAATTCTTTGTGGTTTCCACGAGGCAGCATTGATGAGCCATAGCGCCTATCAGTATATAAATCCGGGTATAAAATACACCATGAAATATACTACGGTTAACGGGGTTGCAGAATTTTAAGCGCTTTATCCTATATTTGCAAAAAATAAGTAATCCTGTTAAAAATGGAAAACAACATTACAATTTATATGCAGGAACCGGATGGTTCGGTTACATCTCACGAGGCTCCAACAGACATGGGCTTGAGTTTGATGGAATTTTTAAAAGCGTCTGAATATGATGTTTTAGCTACCTGTGGCGGAATGGCTTTATGTGCCACTTGTTGTGTTGATGTTTTAGAAGGCGAAGAAAAACTGAATGAAATGAGTGATGATGAATATGCGATGTTGGATACTTTACCCGATTTATTGCCAAATTCCCGTTTAGCTTGCCAGTTACACCTGAACAACAATATGGATGGTTTAAAAGTGAAATTACACTAATACGGCTAAAGGGCAAAAGGTAGAGGGTTTAAGGTACTTTCTAAGCTTCAATAAAAATATAAAAAGGTGACACGATTGTGTTGCCTTTTTTTGTGCAGTGTCATTCAGACAGTTATGATGATTTAGATCTTCAAGAAAATTACACCCTTCAACCAAAGATGAATTTTGGCTCCTAAATTCGTCATTGCGAACAGAAGCTGCGGTTTTGTATTGGAGTGAAGCAATCTTTTTTGTTGGATAGATATAGAAGACCGCTTCGGCAAGCTCTGATCCAGACTAACAATTAACGATTTTAAAACAAATAAAAAGTTACTAACTCTAAAAAAGCATATCGCTTAGTAAAGTTTTTAACTTAAAATAAAATGAGACTTGTCTTTGGTTACTCACAACTTTACCTGCCTGATGATATTTTTGATATTCAGTTCAACAATATCAGTCATGGTTTTACATTTTAAATAATGTGGATCTTTAAAATAATCGGCCATGCCTTGTTTAAGTAATGCTATATTTTCAGGAGTTGTTAATTCTTCCTTATTGGAAACATCACGTAAATCGGTCAATCTGTGTCGCTCACTCCTAACCCGGTGCACAATAGAGGATCTTTCTTCCTGTTGATATTGGAGAACAGTTTTTTCAGTAAGTTGTTCCATACTCATTTTTACATAGGGCAAATTTTCCTTAAAAAACTGAGGCAGATAAACTTTCAGATTACCCTCATAAAATTGCTGATCGAAATCAATTGCCCTGATTCTGAATTGAATATCATCAAAATCAGGCGTAATCTGAACCACAAAATTATACGCTCTCATATCGCCTAGCAGCATAATCAAACAACGTTCGTTAAACTTAACAAATTCCTTAGCGATACGTGTAGGGTTAAATTCAGGTGAATATAATTGACTTTTTGTAAAAACATCTCCAGGAATGCCAGCAATATGTTCCTCAACTAAGGTATCTCCGTCAACCAGGTAATTTACCTGGTTCGGTGATAAGATTTCTTCCAGTTCCAGTCCATAAATCCGCGATGCATCTGCTTTTTTTATATAGAAATAATCATATACATCATTCAGCCTGTTTACAATTCTGATTCTAAATGGGTGTGTATTTCCAAAAGTGCAATATTCTACTTTATCGATGTATTTATGTTCAACGATACGCAAATTCCCGGATGCTTTTAGGTTAGCATATATTTCCTTTAAACCATTATGCAGATTTTCGATTTGATCCTGAGCGTAAATAGGTCCTTCCCAAAGGGAGTCTTTCCCAAATTTATCCATTATCGGAAAAGCTTCATCAAATTGCAACAAGTCATTATAAGAAATGGGCAGCTTTGCATCGCGTTGATAGCTGCGGAGATATTTCTGCAAGGCTGCTGTAACCGGAAAAATGGGCTTCTTTCTTGAAATTTTTACATCGTTATTCTCCATTTGCAAGCGATTTATGCCAATGTACTATTTAAAAAATTAACCACAAAGCACGAAGAGTTACCATCCAACTGTTTATATCTTTAGCAGACTTAATATCTGTCAACACATTAATCTTAAATGATTTGCTTTATATTCTTTGCGAATAACTTTGTGTTTTTGCAATTAAACAATTTAATGTTTAGGGTAAGTAAATGGCAAACCCAGCAGATATCGGCTTATTTTTCTATATGGATAATTACCAACACCTCTATTGGCGAATTGCACAATAATAGTTTTAGTTTTTGGATCCACATATAATCTCTGGCCAAGCATTCCCTCCGCAGCAAAATCTCCTTTTTCACCTTGTTGTGGAACCCACCACAAATAATGATGAGCAGATTTTTGCCAGCCTTTGGCTGATGCTGGTTGTTCAGAGCCAATATTTGTTGATTGATTTACCCAGGTTTCAGGGACAACTTGTTTTCCATTATATTTTCCTTGGTTCAAATATAATCGCCCTATTTTGGCTAAATCTATAGCTGCAACCTGGAAACGGCTTGCGGTGTTCGCCAGACCATTTTCATGGTCTAAACCCCAACTTGCATGATATTCGGCTCCGATTTTACGCCAGGTATTTTCTTCAAAATATTGTGTTACCGACTTATTTGTTGCTTTTTCCAAGACCCAGCCCAACAATATCGGATCAATACTTTTATATTTCCAAACTGTTCCGGGCTGGTTAACAAGTGTAACTTTCATCAACTCAGCCTTCATATCGTGGGTGTAATAGTATTTTGCTTCATCAGAGAAAAAAGCTTTTACAACTCCGCCGAATGCATCCCGAAATTCAAGACCAGATTTCATATCCAGCAAATTTTTTAAGGTAATCTGATCAAAAGCAGGATTTGCTTTTAGCTCAGGAATATATTGAGTTACCTTATCATTTAAGCTTTTAATACTTCCATCTGTCAAAGCTTGTCCAATCATGATCGAAATCATGCTTTTAGCTCCAGAAAATATAGTTGTCAGCGTACTGTCACTATATCCCTTATCATATTTTTCATATAAAATACTATCATTGCGAATCACGATAAAAGCATTTGTTTCCCCGTTTTTCAAATAATCCTTCAAAGAAATAGATTGATTATTCCGATCTAAAACATGTAAGGTATCCAGGTCATTCCGCATCTTTTCTGTACGATAAAAATGAAAAACAGAATCGCTTTTATGAACAATAGTTTGAGGAAAAATCTTGTAAGTTTCTGCATTGGGCGAACGGTAACGCAAAACCCTCATCAGATAAGGATGCCAAACAAATAATCCTCCAAATATTAAAATGATCAGGAGTATAAGGGTTAAGAGGCTGTGTTTTAAAATTCTCATTTGATCTGCTTTAATATATGTAAAAAACTCACAAACTAATTTGTTTACGAGGGTTTATGTTTCCAGCGCTTATGGCTCCATAACCAGTAGGCAGGCTCTTCAGTTATGATCTTTTCGAGATAGCGGGTATGCAATTCAGTAATTTCATAATCGGTAGTTTCTGCTGGGTTCAAGCAAATTGGAACACAATCAACTTCATAATACCCTCTTTTTAAAACTTTTACCTGCAAATAAAATATTGGACGCTTGGTTTTCTTCGCGATTTTTTCGATCCCCAATTGAATAGATGCCGGTTGATTTAAAAAATTAGTCCAATAGTGTAAATCATTTTTTGTAGGCGACTGGTCGTTACCAAAGCTAAAAACACTGGCTTCATTTTTACTTTCACCTATTGCCCTTAATGTCTGTCGCATTGGAATCATATGATTTCCAAAACGACTACGTACCTTTTTAAACCACTCATCAAATACCTCGTTGGTAAGTGGTTTATAAATCGGGTAATGTGTTGCTGATATCGACAGTCCAAAAGCTAAGGTGCCCCATTCCCAATTTCCATAATGTGCTGAGCAAATCAATACACCTTCATCTTTTTTAAAATAGGCTTCTAACTGTTCTAATCCTTTAAACTTGTAGCGTATTTGCAATTCCTTTTTTGAAATGCTGCACATCTTTATCACTTCAAAAATCAGGTCGCTTAAATAATGGTAGTATCTCCTTTCAATATCTATAATTTCAGCTAGCCCTTTATTTGGAAAAGCATTGATCAAATTCTGCCTTACAACTTGCTTTCGATAAGCAAAAAGATAATAAAGCAATACATAAAGTGCCTTTGCAAACACATGTAAAACCGGTAATGGCAATAGAGATAATACAGTCAGAAAAAATATTCCCAAATGGGAAAAGCACTTTTTAATCATACTGCCCGAATATGCTGCAAAATTAAAAGCTTATCAAAAAATATCTGCCATTGGAATGTTAGATTATTGGACTTTTGTTATTATGTATCCATATTTACAATACAGACAGACATATTTCACACATTTCCAAAGCGCTAAAACAAATAGATCTATCTTCAGTTTGAACCACCTTAGACTGCTAAGAAAACCTTAAAAAACCTGATGGATAATAAAACTTAGATATTCTTAGATTTCTCAGGTGGTGAAAGTAGATATTAAGCCCATAAAAAGCCCCGAAAGCATAATGCCTTCGGGGCTCCATTATATATTTAATAATTATCTTATGCGAATTGTTTCGCGTTGATTTTACGTTCGTTCTCTTTCAAGTAGATTTTACGTAAACGCATACTTGCCGGTGTAACCTCAATATACTCATCAGCCTGGATGTATTCCATAGCCTCTTCCAATGAGAATTTAATTGCAGGAGCGATACGAGTATTATCGTCCGTTCCGGATGCACGCATATTGGTCAAAGCCTTACCTTTTACCACGTTAACAACCAAATCATTATCGCGGATGTGCTCGCCCATAATCTGTCCTTCGTAAACATCAGCTCCGGGATCCACAAAGAAACGGCCTCTATCTTGCAACTTATCAATCGAATAAGCAGTAGTTTGACCTTTTTCCATGGAAACTAAAACGCCATTTAAACGACCAGGAATTGTGCCTTTCCAAGGCTCGTAAGCTTTGAAACGGTGTGCCATAATTGCCTCGCCAGCAGTTGCAGTTAAAACGTTGTTACGCAAACCGATAATACCACGAGATGGGATTTCGAATTCTAAGTGTTGTAAATCGCCTTTTGGCTCCATAATCAACAACTCTCCTTTACGTTGAGTTACCAATTCGATTACCTTACCAGAAACTTCTGCAGGAACGTCAACAATCAGGGTTTCAACCGGCTCATGTTTTTTACCGTCAATTTCTTTAACGATAACCTGTGGCTGGCCAACCTGAATTTCATAACCTTCGCGACGCATGGTTTCGATTAATACCGATAAATGGAGAATACCACGACCGTAAACCAACCAGGAATCAGGTGATGGAGTTTCAACAACTTTTAAAGCCAGGTTTTTTTCCATCTCTTTGTATAAACGTTCTTTAATACGTTGAGAGGTAACCAATTTACCTTCTTTACCAAAAAATGGAGAGTTGTTAATGGTAAACAACATGTTCATTGTTGGCTCGTCAATGCTGATTACAGGTAATTGTTCTGGTGCCTCAAAATCAGCAATGGTATCACCAATATCAAAACCATCAATACCTACAACCGCACAAATATCGCCTGAACCTACTTCTTGAGTGCGGATTTTTCCTAAACCTTCGAAAGTATAAAGTTCTTTTACTCTCGATTTAACAATCTTACCATCACGTTTGATCAGGGTAACCGGTTGGTTTTCCTTAATTGTACCACGGTGAACACGACCAATTGCAATACGGCCTACGAAAGATGAATAATCCAACGAAGTAATCTGCATCTGCAAAGTACCTTCGTAAAAAGGAGCTGATGGGATATGCTCAACAACAGCATCCAACAAAGCAAAAATATCAGTAGTTGGCTTTTTCCAATCTGTACTCATCCATCCTTGTTTAGATGAACCGTAGATTACAGGGAAATCCAATTGTTCTTCAGTAGCTTCAAGGTTAAAGAACAATTCGAAAATTTGTTCATAAACCTCTTCAGGGCGACAGTTTTCTTTATCAACTTTGTTTACAACCACAATCGGTTTTAAACCTAATGCCAAAGCTTTTTGCGTTACGAAACGTGTTTGAGGCATTGCACCTTCAAAAGCGTCGCAAAGCAACAGCACACCATCCGCCATTTTCAAAACACGCTCAACCTCACCGCCGAAATCCGCGTGACCAGGTGTGTCAATAATATTAATCTTTACATCTTTATATTGTACTGATACGTTTTTAGATACGATTGTGATACCACGCTCGCGCTCTAAATCGTTATTATCTAATATCAAATCGCCTGTTTGTTCGTTGTCACGAAAAATAGAACAAGAATGTAAAATCTTATCAACCAAAGTAGTTTTGCCGTGGTCAACGTGTGCTATAATAGCTATATTTCTAATCTTTTGCATAAAATGCGCCTCAAATTTGGCGCAAAGATAAGGTTTTAAATTGGTTTTTCTGCTATACCTCCTTCTATTTAATCAGAAATCAGCATTGTAAATGCTTCATTTTTAATTAGAAAAGTAATAAATGGAAACATTTTAGCTTCATCACCCGATTGAAGAAAATCGGCATTTTTTCAGGCCAGTTTTAGAGTGATTGGCAAACAACAATTATTTGAAGTTATAAAGAAACCTGAAGATCCGCATAAGCCAGGGCAAGCTAAAAAGAATTTAAAAGCCTTGGCAGGAATCGTATTCTGCCCAAAAGAAACTGATCGTGTAAACCTTGCTCACTATTTACACCTTTTATCCAATTCATCGGACAACTTTTCTTGCATCATTAATTAGGCATCACAAAGTCCTAATTTTATTGATAAACTACAGGATTTCAAACCAATAAAAAAATCACTATGCTCTTCAATTCCCTTAGCTTTGCTGTTTTCTTACCAATAGTTTTCATAATTTATTGGCTTTTGGGCAAGAAAAGACTAAAACTTCAAAATATATTACTGCTTTGTTCCAGCTACTTCTTTTACAGCTGTTGGGATTGGAGATTTCTATTTCTTTTAATTTTTTCAACGCTTTTAGATTACCTTACAGGAATAAAAATGTCTGAAAGCCAAAACCAACGTAAAAGAAAATTCTGGTTTTGGTTAAGCATAGCCATTAATCTGGGTTTTCTTGGTGTATTTAAATACTACAATTTCTTTGCAGATTCTTTTGCAGAAGCTCTGACCAACTTTGGCTTACAAGTAAATCCTTGGACGTTAAAAGTTATATTACCGGTAGGAATATCATTCTATACATTTCACGGCTTATCATACGTAATCGATATTTATAAAAACCGAATTAAGGCCGAAAAAAACTTTATCGATTATTCGTTATTTGTAAGTTTCTTCCCCTTACTCGTAGCCGGCCCGATTGAAAGGGCAACTCATTTGTTACCCCAGATTAAAAAAGAAAGGTCATTTGATTACAGCAAAGCTATAGATGGCTTACGACAAATACTTTGGGGGCTTTTCAAAAAAATTGTAATCGCTGATCAGTGTGCTACAATTGCAAATACTATTTTCAATCATTCAAGTGAATATTCAGGTAGCACACTATTAATTGGGGCAATTTTCTTTGCTTTTCAGATTTACGGAGATTTCTCCGGTTATTCTGATATTGCATTGGGTACAGCCCGGCTTTTTGGAATAGAGCTATTGAAGAATTTTGCATATCCATATTTCTCCAGGGATATTGCCGAATTCTGGCGTCGTTGGCATATTTCACTTTCCACCTGGTTTCGCGATTATCTGTATATCCCATTGGGCGGAAGCAATGGAGGAACCTGGCTCAAGGTTAGAAATACTTTTATCATATTTTTAGTAAGTGGCTTTTGGCATGGAGCAAACTGGACATTCATTATATGGGGATTGTTAAATGCCATATACATCATGCCATCTATCATTTTCAATACCAACCGAACAAATTTATATACGGTAGCTCAAGGCAAAATCTTTCCATCAATAAAGGAGTTCTTCGCCATTATTTTAACCTTTTCATTAACTGTTTTCGCATGGATTTTCTTTCGGGCCAATTCGGTTCAACATGCTTTTAATATTATTGCTACAATAAGCTCTGAATCACTTTTTACAATACCTCAAATTTTGCCGATCAAATTATTTCTATTTCTCGGCTTATTTATCCTAATGGAATGGAGAGGCAGGGCCGAACAATATGCAATAGCAAATTTTGTCCTATCCTGGCCAAAACCAATCAGGTGGGGTATATATTATGTGCTCATATTTACAATATTTTATTATGCCGGTTCAGAACAACAATTTATTTATTTTCAATTTTAGACAGATTATTTACCGCAAATGATTTTTATGATGCCGATCATTTAAATGAGATTGGGGCTAAAAAACTCTCCATAAAGATGAATTACTTAATTAGGTAGGCATCATTTGTAAAAGCCATGCCTCAAAGACACCAGCATTGCATTTCCTCATGTTGGCCTTCCTGTTTTGCATTTTGTAACCCTTTCAAAAGACACTATCAATATTATCTATGAACTGTGATTTATTTTTGGGTTACCATTGTTTACCCAGTTGTATTAATAGTAATGATTTGCTCCTAAAATGTTGCAACTATTCGATATGACAAAAAAGGTGTTAAAATATACGAGGAAATTACTGTTCAGTATTATTGGCTTAATCTTATTTTATTTCTTATCGGCGTTTTGTTTATCACGTATAACGATTAATGACAAACCCAATAATAAGGAGGAAATTACCATATATATTATGACCAATGGTGTCCATACTGATATTGTTGTTCCTACCTGTACTGAGCAAATGGATTGGAGCAAAGAAATAAAATATTCAAATACCATATCGGCCGATAGCACCTATCAATACCTGGCTATGGGTTGGGGCGATAAAAAATTCTACCTGGAGACACCGCATTTCTCAGATTTAAAATTGAGTGTAGCTTTAGGGGCCATTACCGGTTTAAATACCTCTGCTATGCACACCACTTACTACAAAAGCATTGTTGAGGATGAAACCTGTAAAAAAATAACGATTAGTAAAGAACAATATGCCAGCTTGACCAAATACATCTTAAACAGCTTTAAAAAAGACAAGAACGGGCATGTCATAAATATCAAAACAAACGCCCATTACGATAACGCCGATGCTTTTTACGAAAGTATTGGGAGTTATAGCCTATTTAAAACTTGTAACACTTGGGCAAATGATGCTTTGAAACAGTGCGGACAAAAAAGTTGCTTGTGGACTATTTTCGATACGGCTATTTTTTTGAAGTATCAAAAATAAAGTCAAGTTATTTACAAGCTGTTTAAATTTTAAATTTAATTATAATTGGGTCGTGGAGACACGACCCAAGGCGTAAAGCCGAGGTACGTGTCCCTAAGTACCTCAGAAACTGTAAAAAATTTATTCATTTTTAAACAGTTTAAACTTAATTTCTTTTCTGTAAACTTGAATACAAGTGAATTAAAATGGGAACTGCAACAATTAGAGAAAGTAAAAGCGATATACACCATGGTTGAAGATGAAATTAATGAGCAAGTCAATCTTTGGGGAGATAAAACCTTTTTAGAAGAGATTGATATGCGTCTTGCTGAGTATGAAAACGGGAGTATAAAAACCTCAACCTTTGAGGAAATAAAACAAAAAGCGAAAGCCTCTAAAACTTGATGAATTATACCATCCTGTGTCATCCCGATGCAGAAAAAGAATTTATAAGTGCTTACTTATGGTATGAAGAGCGGCTTGACGGCTTAGGTGAAAGATTTAGTGATGCCGTAGAAAAACAAATTAAATTCATTTCCTATAACCCTGAATATTATCAGCTTAAAAAACAAAATTATCAGGAAAGCAAAACAGACATATTCCCTTATTCAATCGTGTTCAAATTTTATAAACGCAAAAAGAAATTCTGGTAGTTGCCATTTATCATACCAGTAGAAGGCCTGGCAAGTAATTTATCTGTTATGTACTGAAAATCTTAACCTAAACCTGAAATGCCCAAGTCAAAAACGCAGGCATTACGCTTTCCCATGTTGGCACATCATGTTTGCCGCCAACCTTTTCATAATAAAAAACCTGCTCCGGGCGCTTATAACCTTTTTTCAAAAGGGCTTTCACAATATCAATCGTATCATCAATGGAATCGATAATGAAATTTTTATTGCGATCAGCCTTTTCATCTTCCGTTCCGGTCATTAACCAGAATTTCATATCAGATTTGGTAGAAGTACTTTCAATAAGTGCATGCGTAATGCGATCTGCATCCGTATAACCATCAGTCAAATCCTTTTTACGCCACCAGAAAGCACCCGAGAAAACACCAACAGCATCAAACACGCTTGGATTATTCCAGGCAATATCGAAAGCAGATAATCCTCCTAATGAAAAACCTGCAAAAGCAACTTTTCCGGTAATTGGCATGGCTATTTTCTTTTTAACAAAAGGTAAAAGCTCTTTAATAGTGAACTCGGTATATAAACCAGCCTTTGCTCCGCGCCCCTTAAAATCAGGAACACCGGCAATGCCGTACTCCATTAAACGCTCTGCGGATGCTTTAATGGCCACAACAATTAATCTATTGTTTCTTTTATTATGATGAGCCTTGGATAAAATTTCTCCAAAATTCATTTTGGCCACATCCTGACCATCATTTAATAGAAGAAGTTCGATTTTCTCATTGCCCAAAATGCCTTCCGGCAGATAAATATCTATCTCGACCTCGCGCTTAAGATAAGCAGAGGATATCTTATAATTAATGGTATTAACTTTTACTGATAAAATTGTAGTCAACATATTCTTAAATCCCTATCACCTGGCGCATCGCATCAGAATTCGGGGGCAAAGGTACAAATCTCAATAAACTATTAAACGCCGGTCATTAAATTTTAATTTTAAACTTTAATTTTCATCAAATTGCATTCTTTTTCTAAAATTTAATTTATACCTTAAAACATTGAATTTTAAATATGGTTAAAGAAGAACATAAAAAGTGGTACAGCCCTAATTTAAGTGCTGAAATCGACATGCTCACTTTTGGCCACAGTGGTATCCCTATTCTACTGTTTCCAACGAGTATGGGCCGGTATTTCGAAAATAAAGACTTTAAGTTAATAGACTCTGTTGAGGGTTTTCTTAACGAAGGAAAGATTAAGATCTACTGTCCGGATGGCATTGACAGGTTAAGCTGGTACAACAAAAGTATACATCCCGCAGAAAGAGTAAAGAATCACATCTGGTACGATAAATACCTGCTCGAGGAAGTAGTTCCTTTAGCCAGACACGAGACCGGACACAGCAAAATCATAACCGCAGGTTGCAGTTTTGGTGGCTACCATGCCGCAAACTTCGCTTTTAGGCATCCATGGCTTGTTAGTCATATGTTTAGCATGAGTGGCGCTTTTGATATTAGTGGCCAATTGGATGGCTTTTATAATGATGATGTTTATTTCAACAATCCTGTAGATTATGTTCCAAATAACAGCAATCCGGAACTGCACTATATAAAAATTGTTTTAGGCACATCTGATCGAGATATGTGTAAACCAGACAACGAACGTTTGTCTCATATCTTAACACAAAAAGGCATCAATCATTGGCTGGATATCAGGGAAAATGCCGACCATGACTGGCCCATTTGGAGGGAAATGTTCCCTCAGTATATCGCTCAATTATAATTTAGTAATCAATTTATAAACAAACAATAATCACACATGAAGAAAATAGGGATTTTATTTGGCCAGGAACGCTCTTTTCCTGAGGCCGTTATCGAGAGGATAAATCAAAAAGCAGAAAAAGGCATTACTGCCGAGGCGGTTAAAATCGACAAAATATTTCAGAATGCTCCATTGGATTATGCGGTAATTATCGACCGTATATCGCAGGATGTGCCTTTCTATCGGGCATCATTAAAAAATGCAGCCATTACTGGAACGGCTGTAATTAACAACCCATTTTGGTGGAGTGCCGATGAAAAATTCTTTAACAATGCCTTGGCTGAACAAATTGGTGTTCCGGTTCCAAAAACGGCATTAATTCCATCAAGAGAGCATCCAACCGGCACAACCGGAGAATCATTTTCTAACCTAACCATGCCTTTAGATTGGGATGCAATTTTTGAATACACAGGCTTTCCCGCTTATATGAAACCTTATGATGGAGGTGGATGGAGAGACGTTTACAAACTACATAACAAAGAAGATTTCTTCGAGAAACATAATGGTACACAACAACTTGTAATGCTTTTGCAAGAGGAAATTATATTTGAAGAATACTACAGATGTTATTGTATCGGGGGCAAGCATGTCCGCATCATGCAATACGATCCACGCAATCCACATCATTTGCGTTACGCTGTAGATCAGGCCCCATCAAGCGAAAAGTTATTAAAAACCATTGAAGAATACACCATTAAATTGTGTACATATTTAGGTTATGATTTCAACACCGTAGAATTTGCAGTACGTGATGGAGTTCCAATCGCGATTGATTTCTGTAACCCTGCTCCTGATGCAGATATTAAGAGCGTTGGACAAGAAAATTTTGATTGGGTTGTAGAAACTGCAGCAAATTATGCTATTGAAAGAGCTAAAGCCCAAAAACCTGGTCAGGATAATTTAACCTGGGGAGAGTACATTAAATCATCAGTTGCAGGAAAACCATTAATTGCAAAAGCTGCACCTAAGGCTGCCGAAAAACCAGCTGCGCCTAAAGCTGTTGCAGAGAAAAAAATCGTAGAAAAAAAGCCTGCTGAAGAAAAAGCATCTGTTAAACCTAAAAAAAGTGCAACAAAAAAATAAAAGGGATCTAAATTTTTTAAATAATTATAAGAATGAATGAATTTACGCTTGGCATAGAGGAAGAATACATGGTAATTGATCCCGTTACCAGAGAACTTACCTCTCATGACCAAAAAATTGTTGAAGCCGCGCAAAAAATACACAAAGACCAGGTTAAGGCAGAAATGCACCAGGCTGTAGTCGAAGTTGGTACAGGTATCTGCAGAACTACACAAGAAGCCCGCAAAGAGATTTCGCAACTGCGTTATACTGTTTCACAGCTTGCAGGAGAACTTGGTTTACGTATTGGTGCCGCCGGAACTCACCCATTTTCACATTGGGAAAAACAATTAATAACAGAACATCCCCGTTATAATGAAATTGTAAACGAATTACAGGAGGCCGCACGTTCAAACCTTATTTTTGGTTTACATGTACATGTGGGCTTCCAATCTCGCGAGCTTGCCATACATATTGCAAATCAGGTTCGTTATTTTTTACCACACGTTTTTGCATTATCAACCAATTCTCCTTTTTGGGAATCGAGAAATACAGGCTACAAATCTTTCAGAACCAAAGTTTTTGATAAGTTTCCCCGTACCGGTATTCCCGACGTTTTTAACAGTATTGAAGATTATGACAATTATGTAAAACTGCTCATCAAAACCAATTGCATGGATAATGCAAAGAAAATTTGGTGGGATATCCGTGTACACCCATTCTTCGATACGGTGGAATTCCGCATTTGTGATTGCCCAATGCTGATTGATGAAACAATGGCTTTTACAGCATTATTTCAGGCATTATGCGCAAAACTTTATAAACTGCGCCTGCAAAATATGGAGTTTATAAGTTACTCCAGAGCCTTAATCAATGAAAATAAATGGCGTGCTGCCCGTTATGGAATTGATGGTAATCTAATCGATTTTGGCAAGGAAATGGAAGTAAACTGCCGAAACTTGATTTTAGAATTACTGGATTTCGTTGATGATGTGGTAGACGGATTAGGTTGTAGAAATGACCTCGAGTATATTCATAAAATACTGGAGCATGGTACTGGTGCAGATAGACAGTTGGCGGTTTACGAACAAACTGGTAACTTTGCATCAGTAGTAGATTATATTACTACTCAAACACTTATAGGCGCAAAGTAATTTTATAATGGATAAAAGTAGTTTAAAGGTCGCCGTTATTGACATGAATAACGGCGCACCTAATCAGGGCATGCGGGGAATTCAAGAAATTTTATCCCGTTTTAGGAATGAAAATAATATCGACCTTTCCTTTGATATTTTTGATTTAAGGCAAAAAGGCGAAATACCAGGCATTGAATACGATGCTTATATCTCAAGTGGTGGCCCGGGCAGCCCGGTAGAGAGTAAAGGCGAAAAATGGGAAAACGATTTTTTTAACCTTTTAGATCAAATTGAAGCTTTTAATGCTAAAAACGACGAACAAAAGAAATATGCTTTTTTAATTTGCCATTCTTTCCAATTGGCCTGTAGAAAATATGCTTTAGGTAACGTAACACAAAGAAGATCAAATGCTTTTGGTATTTTCCCCATTACCTTAACAGTGGATGGCGAAAATGATGAAATATTTGATGGGATAACCAATCCTTTTTTCTCTGTTGATAGTAGAGACTGGCAGGTAATAGAACCAGATTTCGATGCATTTAAAGCTAAGGGCGCCAAACTTTTGGCAATAGAAAAAGAGCGTAAACATGTAAATTTAGAGCGCTGCATGATGTCTATTCGTTTTTCAGAAGAGATTATTGGTACACAATTCCATCCGGAGGCAGACCCTGTTGGCATGAAAATGTATCTATTACAAGAAGAAAAGAAAAAGGTAATTATAGATACACATGGTGAAGAAAAATATTTTGACATGTTGCATAGTTTAGAAGATCCTGCTCGTATTGTGCTTACTCAAAGTGTTATTTTGCCTAACTTTTTACATAAGGCAATAGGAAATTTGCAGGAAGCTTAAATCCCAAACCCCTAAAGGGGGCTTTTTACATCGATCGTCATTGCGAGGCACGAGGCAATCCTAAAGCGGTAATAGGGTTATTACACATAGTTGTAAGATTGCTTCGGCTCTTGCAATGACGAAATTGGCAATCCAAATACCAAATATTAAATTATGATACCCGCTCAACGCCAAAAGTTTAACGAACAATTTACCGAAGAAAAGTATAAAACCTTTATTCAAAAGTTGCAAAATGGTTATCCTGAAATACCTTTTAGAGTAGCCGAAACCCCGATTTTTATTCAAAAGGCTCTAAAGGAAAAATTAATAGCTGCCGGCGAGGAGATCGTAAATTTAATTAAACAACCTAATTTTAAAGAGCTAACTCAAAAAGCAATACCTGCAGATTGGAATGTTCCGAATGAAAACGAACATCCACATTTTTTAACTTTCGATTTTGGTATATGTAAAAATGAGACTGGCGAATTAACACCAATGCTCATTGAAATGCAGGGTTTTCCATCGTTGTACGGTTTCCAGACTCATTTATCGAATACCTATCGCGATTGTTTTGAAATCGATCATTCAGTCAATCATTTTTTGAATGGTTTTGATGAAGAAAAATATGTGGAGCTTTTCAAAAAGGTCATCATTGGCAAACACCAACCGCATCAGGTAGCATTAATGGATGTTGATGCACTCAATCAAAAAACAGCTATCGATTTTCTTGTAACCCAAAAAATGCTGGGCATTAAAATCCTGGCTTTAGAAGATATTAAACAAATTGGCAAACAGTTATTCTATGAGGAAGACGGCAAGCAAATTCAGTTGAAAAGAATTTATAACCGTTTAATATTTGATGAGGTTGCAAACAATACAGCTATTTTCAAAAACAGTTTCGACCCACGAGAGGAATTGGATATTGAATGGGTAACGCATCCAAACTGGTTTTACAGAATCAGTAAATATACCATGCCATTTTTAAAAAGTGAATTTGTACCCGAAACACGTTTCTTAAATGAAGTGAAGACCATTCCGGTCGATTTGGAAAATTATGTTTTAAAACCATTATTTTCTTTTGCAGGAATGGGCGTTATTATTGATGTAACCGAAACAGACATCAAAAACATTGCGGATCCCGAGAATTGGATTCTGCAAAGAAAAGTGACTTACGAACCTGCTGTACAAGCGCTCGATGGTGGCGTCAAAGCAGAAATCAGGCTAATGTATTTATGGGCAGATGGTGAAGAACCCCAACTTTGTATTAATCTCGCCAGGTTAAGCCGTGGAAAAATGATTGGAGTACGTTACAATGCGGATTTTGACTGGGTTGGTGGTACAGTTGGATTGATGGAAGAATAGAATTTGTTCCCCGTATATTTTTTAATACTTACCTTTTTACATTCAACTGAAGCCTAAACCATAAAAGCCTCTTATATTTGTATTATGGATCTTCAAACGATTTTAGTCTTTTTACTCTTCGCGACAGCATTGATATATGTTGGTTGTTTGGTTTACAAATCCCTTCAGGTTAAAAAAGATGGCTGTGGAGGTAATTGTAAATGTGGCGTAGATTTTTCTGATATTAAACCAGCCCAAAAGTAATCTATACCTTTATGATCCATCAGTTTAAAAGCTACCTACAGGAAAAAATAGACATAACTGATGAGCAATTTGACAGCATTTCTTCGGTCTTAAAAGTCAAAAAATTCGACAAGAATGAGATCCTACTCCATAAAGGCGATACTTTTAAATATGGCTTTTTTGTTGGAAAGGGTTTATTACGTGGCTATTCCATAGATGCAAAAGGCAAAGAACACATTCTACAATTCGCTCCAGAAAACTGGCTGATATCTGACAGGAATAATATGAACAATGAACCATCAATATTTTTTATTGATGCTATTGAATCAACAGAGGCTGTCCTTGTTCCTAACGATTTTATGCCGGAGGCATCAAAAAAGGTTCCCTGTTTACTCGCTTTAAATGTAACTATCCTTAACAATTCGATCCGGTTTATGCAGAAAAGGATCAATATGTTATTAAGTGCAACTGCAGAAGAAAGATACCTTGATTTTATAAAGCTATATCCTAACCTTACCTTACGTGTTCCACAATGGATGATTGCCTCTTACCTAGGCATTACACCAGAATCTCTAAGTCGTGTTCGTAAAGAACTGACGAATAAACATTTCCGCCCTTAAAACCAGGTTAAATTTGATTAAGGGCATGGGGGCATAGTGTTTTAGAACTCTGTGCCAATACGCTCTTTGCGCTCTGCCCTATACCCCGTGCTCTATAGAACGTATTCATACAATCTTCATGTACGATAATGAGATTTGTTCCATAAATCAGATTAGAAAAATGTCCGGAAAACAAATCTTTCAAACTGAAACCAAAAGAAGATGGCATACTTTTACATGGGTAAGTCGTACGTTTTTTTTGGTTTTTATCATTGCTGTTATTTGCGTAGGTTTCACGTTATCTTCAGTACAATACCCAAATCTACCGTTTATAAATACGAATACACCTTTAACACAAAAACAACTGGAGAAATTAAAGAAATCGCAGCAATACAAAGCTTTTTCTATTGAACGATCAAAATTACAGAAAGTTAAAAGAGACCGTGAGCATAGGATTTTAACCCACCATGGAGATACCAAACGCATAAACATGGCTTTTTATGTAAGTTGGGCTGGATCAGCGAACAAATCTTTAGCCGATTTGAAAAGAAATATTGGCCACTTAGATATGGTTGCTACAGAATCATTCTTTTTAAATGGTGATTCAATAGTAGATAAAGCCGATACCGCTGCTTTAAAGGTAATTCATGAGGGTAAAAAATCGGCGATAGCGGTAGTTTCCAACTATAACAAAGACCATTGGGATGGCGAAGCAGTAAAAAGACTCCTAAATAATGTTCCGGCTCAACAGAAATTAATTCATAATCTTATCGCTATAATCCAAAAATATGGCTACAAAGGCATCAACATTGATTTTGAAGAGTTAAACCTTGAAAATGGCGATGGTTTTAATGCTTTCATGAAAAATCTTTATACTCAATTTCATGCCGAAAAGCTCATTGTTTCTCAAGATATCTCTCCCGAAAATGATGACTATAAACCAGAAATACTTCAACATTATAACGACTACATTGTACTAATGGCTTACGATCAGCATACGGATCAAAGCAATGCTGGCGATATTTCGCATCAGGAATGGGTTGAAGAAAAGTTGGATGATATTTGCAATAAAATGGATGCCGGCAAAGTAATTCTGGCTCTGGCTTGTTATGGTTATGATTGGCCATACAAAAGTATTGGTGCCCCCGTAACTTATGAGGAAGCAATGGCCACTGCCGTAAACTACAAAAGCAAAATCAATTACGACCCTGTATCTGCTAATTTAAATTACAGCTATAAAGATGGTAGTGGAATAAGCCATAAAGTTTATTTTACGGATGCAGCAACAAACTTCAATCTAATTCGCAAAGCAAACGATTGGGATATAGCAGGTATTGCTTTATGGCGTTTAGGATCAGAAGATAAACGTTTATGGCAATTTATTTCCAAAGATTTAACTCTTAATTCTTTGAGGAAAAAACCTGTGGATCTGCGCAAGATCTCGGCACTTACTATGGGCGGTATTGCTTACCTTGGAGATGGAGAAATCCTTGATCTGATGTCTACTCCAAATCCTGGTAGTGTTAAATTTACCTTGGATAAAAGCAATTTCACTATTGCCGATCAAAAATATATCCGTTTGCCAACCCAATACGTTATCAAAAGATTTGGAGAAGCTGATAAAAAAATTGCCTTGACTTTTGATGATGGTCCTGACCCTGTTTATACGCCACAGGTAATGAATATCCTAAAGAGAGAGCATGTACCAGGATGTTTCTTTGTGGTTGGTGTTATGGCTGAGAAGAATATGGAACTTTTGAGACAGGAATATACAGATGGTTACGAAATTGGCAACCACACTTTCTTCCATCCGGATATGTCGGCCATTGGCCCAAACCGGGTTAAGTTTGAGTTGAATGCCACCCGTCGCTTAATTGAATGCGTTACTGGCCACAGCACAATTTTATTCAGGGCTCCATTTAATGCCGATGCCGAACCTCAAAATATTTCCGAGATTTTGCCAGTAGCACAAAGCCGTAAAGAGAATTATATCAATATTGGTGAATATATAGATCCTGAAGATTGGGAGCCTGGCAAAACGGCCGATCAAATTTTTAATGAAGTTGTAAAACAACAGGATAATGGAAACATCCTGCTGCTTCACGATGCTGGTGGAAATCGTGAGGCTACTGTTGCGGCATTGCCTCGTATCATAAAATTCTTTAAACAGAAAGGATATACCTTTACCACTGTTGGCGATTTGATGGGCAAAAAACGTTCAGAATTAATGCCTGCCGTAAAATCAAGTGCAAATAGTGGCTTCACAGGCTCTGGCGATTATTTCTTTGTGAACTTCTTTTACTATGGCAATATGGTACTGAATATCATTTTCACTGTTGCCATTGTTCTTGCCATATTAAGGACAATATTTATCGCTTATTTAGCCATAAGACAAAAAAGAAAGACAGAAAAAAATGCTTTTAAACTCATTAAAAATCCGACCGAAAAAGTCAGTATTATTATTCCGGCCTACAATGAAGAAGTAACAGCAATACAAACCATAAAAAGCCTGTTAAAAACATCATATCCCGATTTTGAACTGATCTTCGTTGATGACGGTTCAAAAGACAAAACTTTCGACATGGTAAATAATCAGTTTGGCAATCATCCCCAAGTGAAAGTTTATTGTAAAGAAAATGGAGGAAAAGCATCTGCCTTAAACTTTGGAATAGCAAAGGCTACAGCCGATTATGTGGTTTGCATTGATGCAGATACACAATTGAAAACCAATGCCGTAACTGAGCTGATGCGCTATTTTTACAATGATGAAATTGCTGCCGTAGCCGGAACCGTTAAAGTTGGAAATGCACATAACATAATTACCAAATGGCAATCCATCGAATATATAACGGCTCAAAATATGGACAGGAGGGCTTTCGATCTATTAAATACAATTACTGTTGTTCCCGGTGCAATTGGTGCTTTTAGAAAAGATGTTATTTTAGAACTTGGTGGTTTTACCATAGATACACTTGCCGAAGACTGCGATTTAACCATGCGGATTTTAAAAGCAGGCTATAAAGTAAAAAACTGTGCTTCAGCTGTTGCCTATACCGAAGCTCCTGAAACGGTGGGTATGCTTTTAAAGCAACGTTTCCGCTGGAGTTTTGGAGTAATGCAAAGCTTTTGGAAAAACCGTAACACATTGTTGAATAAAAAATATGGCTATTTTGGTATGGTGGGCATGCCAAACATCCTGATTTATCAAATTATACTCCCACTATTTTCGCCATTGGCAGATTTGTTCATGCTTATATCCTTAATTAGTGGATTATTCTCTTTAGGGGCCATCAATAATTTAACACTTGCTGGTTTTTCAGGTATCTTAAGCTTACACAATGGCTTCGGACAAGTATTATTTTACTACATAATTTTCATTATCGTGGATATGGTTTTTGCAGCTATCGCTTTCAAAATGGAGAATGAGAAATATAAAAACTTGCTTTACCTATTTCCTCAGCGCTTTTTCTGGAGGCAGTTAATGTATGTCGTGTTGTTCCGTTCATTCCGAAAAGCCATAAAAGGTGAACTTGAAAGCTGGGGAACATTAAAAAGAACAGGAAATGTAAAAGAGGCAACAGCGTAACTTTTTGCCAGCTTAGAAACCTCAGATAATCTAAGGTTTCTAAGCCGGCTATTCAAACTAAGGTTTAACCTTTTTCTATCAAGCAAACGGCATAGGCCACTACACCTTCTTCCCGACCAATAAACCCCATTTGTTCATTGGTAGTTGCCTTAATAGAAATATCTTCAGTAGAAATTTGAATCGCTTCTGCAATATTTTGCTGCATAGCAGGAATATGGGGATTTATTTTTGGAGCCTCTAAACAAAGCATCGCATCAATATTTCCAACCTGCCAACCTTTTTCGGCCAATAACCTAACCGTCTCTTTCAGCAGGACAATGCTGCTGATGCCTTTCCATTGATCATCTGTATTTTTAAAATGGAAACCGATATCACGCAGGTTTGCAGCACCTAAAAGTGCATCGCAAATGGCATGAAGCAAAACATCAGCGTCAGAATGACCAAAAGCACCTTTATGATGTTCTAAAGTTACACCACCAACCACAAAAGGGTGTTGATCCTTTAATTGATGAACATCAAATCCAAAACCTACTCTTATCTTCATTGAAATGGTTAATTGATTAATTGTTATAACTGGTTAACAAAAGTAAACTGTTATTCCTTAACATTTTTCTTGTCTCCAAAGTTAAACAAAAGGCTAAAACGTAAAGTATTTGCTAATGGACTTGTTTGAGTATTCGCCACGAGATAGGCAAAATCGATATTGAAAACATTATATTTTAATCCGGCACCAAGTGTAAAATAACGGCTATCGCCTTTCATTGGACTTTGATAATTATAGCCTGCTCTCAGTGCAAATTGTTGGTTGTACCAATATTCCAAACCTGTAGAAATTCCTATTTCTTTTATTTCTTCACTAAAACCTCCCGGAGCATCAATAAAAGAACCAAAAATACCGGCAGGAACCGATCGGTCGGGATTTCTTCCACTTACAATATTATTGTCAGCATCATAGATTGGCTGTGTAGGCACTAATAATTTGTTAAAATCAAGCGCAAAAGTGAAAGTGCTAAGATCATCTATAGCTATGGTTGATGCACCTCCGATTTTTAAGTTGGTTGGGAGAAAAAAGTTTTCACCTTCATCAGAATAGCTCATCTTTGTACCAATATTTGAAATATTTACACCAACACCAAGAACAGTATTTTTACCAAACATCATAGTCGATGTTTTATATAAACCAGAAACATCAACTGCTAGGGCTTTACCAGCACGCACTTCCCCTTTAGAGGAAAGTTGACCCGATGCAAGATTTGAATAAATGTACCGTAAAGAGCTTCCCAAGGAAAATTCTTGACCGAAAGAACGGGCATAAGTGACATCAAAAGCCAATTCATTCGGATTTGAAATACCCAAATCCTGCTGATTGATGTCGGTTAGCTGAATTGATCCTAATGAAAAATATCTTAAAGATGCCCCAATTGTATTGCGATCATCTAATTTATAAAAGCCTCCCAGATAGGCGAGATTAATATCGGGCACCAGGTTTTTTAGCCATGGACTATAGGAAATGGCAAAGCCGTAAGGTTTATCTAAAAAAGCAAGTTTAGATGGATTTATACTGGCAGAATTTACATCACCAGGAACAGCAACGCCAGCATCACCCATTGCACCGGCACGGGCATCAGGTGTAATCAACATAAAAGGTACAGCTGTTACAATGTTATTTGATTCGCTACCATTTGTTTGTGTACCAGCAAGAGTACCTTGAGCATTTGTTTTACCAAATACCAAAGCCAGAGAGAGTGCAGAAAAAGCAAGTTTACTAATGTACTTGAAATTCATCGCTTTAAATATACGTAATTTAGATTTTGGGGCTTTGCGTTCGTATTTTATGGAAATACACTTTTCAAACGTAAAACCAAAAATTATATTTTACCAAACTTATGAATTTTAAAAAGATGACCAATTAATTACGCAGTATTTAAAAGCAAATTTGGTTAGGCAATTTTTAATTCTTTTTCTTAAACAAGCCATTCAATTTTTCTGAAATGACGTCCTTAACCTTTTCAGTCGCTTTAGTTTTCAAAGTATCGACCTTGGCTTGTGCCTTGGTTTGAAGTTCAGCCTTTTTCTCTGCTATAACACTATTTACAGCATCTTTTGCTGCAGTTTTGGTGTCGCCTGCACCATATTTTAAATTAAGGCTTGGTTTTAAAATCGTTCCACCTAAAACCGCATTTACTTTAATGGTTTCACTAACAGCCACATTTGTTCCTGCTTTGCTGTTCAATTTCGCAATCATTGCATTTGCAGCTTCATTGGCTTTTGCACCAAGCATGGCTCTGGGAACATTTAAGCCTAAATTGTAATCCATAGTTTGATCCAAACCATTTGAGCCCTGAACATTCATTACAATTCCTTCTTTCTTAATGTCAAAAGGTGCAACATTTAAACGGCCATCCTTAATTTTAAACTTTGTAATTACATTACTCAACTCCAGCTTTTTAAATTTATCAGAGCTCAACGCAGATGCCAATTTATTTAAAGGCTCAAATCCATCCAGCACAGCTTGAATAATATTTGTTAAGCCTTCAGCATTAATAGAGGAGTAAACCGGCATCATGTTTTGATCCAAATCCGAATTAAATTTCAAGTTTGTTGAAAATTCTCCTTTAGTAAATTTGGCCACTGGTGCCAATAATTTAACCGTATTAAAAGCATTAAATGCTTTTTGAATATCCATTTTTTCAATTCCAAAATCTACATCAACTTTAGGTTTTTTAGGGTCAATCGTTGCATAAGAACCATTCATTTTCAATGTTCCATCTAACATATCCATCCCCATGTTCTTAAAAGTGATGGTTTTATTTTTTACCAACAAATCGCCTTTTGCATTGGTGATATCATAATTATCATATAAAATCCGACCTGCTTTGGTAGCCATAGTGAAATCAATATTTCCTGGCACTTCGAAAACTGAAAGTTTTGAATTGGCCTTTTTAGCCGCCTCATCCGTCGTAATTTTAGGCCCTATTAACTCATTTACGTCAATTAGATTTGATGATAAATTAAAATTACCTTGCAATGCCTGATTTTTTTTAAAGAAATAGCTTAAATAATTATTAACCGAACCATTTGCCGCAAAATCACTTTTACCAACTTTTGCTGTTAGATTGCTAAGTGTTATATTTTTGGGACTGAAAACCATTTTAGCTGTTGGCACACTTACAGGCATCGGTACATTTTTACCTGCATAATTAAAGTTATTCGCAACCATTTGCCCAGATGCTTTAAATGCTTCGTATTGTCCTTTATCGATAGATGACTTTCTTCCTGCTGCCTGAACATCAGCATCTAAAATACCACTTAAGGTCATATCTTTCATCGGGAAAATTGTTGTCAGTTGTTTTAGATCAAGTTTTCCTTTCAAGGCCATATCCACAAAAGGATCTGTTACCGGATTCTTAAGCAATAACCGACCATCAACAGGAACCTGTCCAAATTCTAAGTGGAAAGCTGGAACATTTACGGTAGTATGATCGATCACACCATCGGGGTTACTGATTTGAGATTTAACCTGAATGTTATTTATCGCTGATGGTAAAGATGGGTATTTAATTTTTCCATTTTCGATGGATAAGTTTACATTAAATGCTGGCAATGATTTTTCATTATAAGTTCCTTTAGCCGTTCCGTTCATAGCAAATTTCCCTGTCGCCTCCATATCTTTAAAATTGGAAGCATATATTGCGGGAATCAGCGATAAGAAGTTTTTAAGTTCCGATTGTTTGGCATCAAACTTAAAATCCATAACCATATCATTGTCATTAGGCATTGCCAGATAACCAACAGCTGATAAAATCAGTTCATTTAACTGGATTTTATTTTCTGCAAAAGTAAATTTCATGCCTTTCATATCAATATCAATCGGCAGATCCGCATTAAGCTTTACCTTATTCAAATAAGGAACTCCTCCATATTTAACCGTAAGTTTTTCAATATCAGATTGTGTTTTTAGTGTGAAAAGATCTTGTGTAAAATCTCCCTTGCCGGTATGATTAAGATTATCCAACTCCATGAAAAACCCAAGCGAAGCATCATCGTAAATAATTTTGCCTTTCTCTATAGCATACTTTTGCAAAGCCACTTTGAATGCTGTTTTAGCACTATCTGATTTTGACGAAGTGCTATCTTCCTTTACAATGTCCCAATTGGCTCTCCCACTTTTCAAAACCTTGGCCAAGATGTTAGGTTCATCCAAATTAATCGACTTGATTTGATAGGTTTCTCCTTTTAGGGCACTTAATAAATTAACATTTAATTGCAATTGTTTAACATTTGCAAGCGTATCCTTAGCAAAGCTATCCAACCCAACAATAGTTAAATTGTTGATTTTTATCCCCAAATTGGGGAAAGAGGTAATCAAGCTTAGATCAAGATCTTTAAAATCTATTTTAGCGTTTACACTTTGATTAATAGAAGATTTAATTTTTGCGTCTATTTCCTTTTTAAAAAACATCGGAATAGCGGCAGCAGCAACAAACAGAATAACAAATAGAACAACAACTATAATAGAAACCTTTTTAAGCATGATTTATTTTTTTACAACATGAATCTTTGATGATAACCTGACAATAAATGCACCAAACTTTATGTTACTTATTTATAATTATTTACATAAAAAATCATAGAAAAAACAATTAGACACAATACACCATGAAATAATACGTTATGGCTTAAAATTAAGTTCGTTATTTGTTCACGCAAAGTTTATAAATTCATTTAAATTTGCGTAATTTTACCGGTTGATATTGTCTTTAGATAATATTCCTTTGTATCATATGAAAAAATTATTACTATATTCTCTTGGTTGTTTATCTCTTGTGGGTTTGCTTTCGGGCTGTGGAGGATCAAAAAATGTGGAGAGATCAAGCAAAACGGGTATTCCTTATGCAGATAAAAACAACAAAACCTATGGAAGCTTTGCTGTTGCAACAAAATATAAACGTGCACCCGGACCGGGTTTAATTCCTATTGAGGGTGGGGTTTTGATTGTTGGCGGTAGTGCCATTGAAGTTGCAGGTGTTGAGCCAAATATTTACAATTATAAAAGACAAGTTACCGTACCATCATTTTACATGGATGAAACGGAAGTTTCAAACACTGATTGGTTAGAGTATTTACACTGGATCAGGGTTAGTTACCCGGAGGATCGTGAGTATTATTATAACGAATTGCCAGACAGTTTGGTTTGGCGTAGAGCATTGTCTTATAACGAACCTTATGTAGATAATTACTTAAGACACCCGGCTTATCGCGATTATCCGGTTGTTGGTGTTTCATGGGAACAGGCTTCTCGTTTCTGCGAATGGCGAACCTCTCAGGCGAATGAGTATATATTACGTGAAAAAGGAATATTAACGGATTATAAAACATTAGCTGCGGGCAATTCCGGATCAGGCAATACCACTACCGGAACAACTACGGCGAGACCAGACAAACCTTTTAATACTGATGCCTATTTAAATGGTCAATATGATGACAAAGGCAAAAATGCACCTAAAGATTATAATGCAAAAGCAGGTGCTTCAATTGGTGCAGCTGGAGGAAAAGGCGGTGCTGTGCCTACAAGAAATGCAACATTGGAAGATGGAGTAATTATGCAACCCTACCGCTTACCTACGGAGGCTGAATGGGAGTATGCTGCATTGGGCTTAATTGGCAATACTGAATACGAAAACATCAATCAACAAAAAATTTATCCCTGGAATGGTTTAGGCGTTAGCTCTGCCAATAAAAAAACCAGGGGGTTGATTCAAGCCAATTTTAAAAGAGCTGTTGGTGATTATATGGGAGTTGGTGGTTCCTTAAATGATAAAGGAGATTTAACGGTTCCGGTTATTTACTACGCTCCAAATGATTTTGGTTTATATAATATGGCCGGAAATGTTAACGAATGGGTAAATGATGTTTATCGTACAGGAACATTTGCTGATGCGGATGCCTTTAACCCTTATCGTGGTAATTTCTTTGAAAACAAGCAACTTGCAGATGCCCAAAATGGAAAAATTGCTTTAGATAAATATGGTAAGCCAATTAAAGAAAATGCTTATTCCGGTAAAAAACTAACTTGGGCTGAGAAACAGGCTTTGGCAAAAAGAGCGGATTCTATTGCTAAATCTCCAGATCCAAAAGCTCCTGTTACTTCTTATCAGGCAGATGAAAGAGGGCATCGGGATAGACAAAATACATTATTGAATGAGGAAGGTGTATCGTTGGTTAATGATAAATCCAGGGTTTATAAAGGTGGTTCATGGAACGATATGGCTTATTGGCTAAACCCGGCAACTCGTCGTTTCTTACAACAAGATGAAGCTTCTGCTGAAATTGGTTTCCGTTGTGCCATGACCATGCTTGGAGCCCCAGAGATCAGCACTGTAGGAAAAAGACAGTTCAAAACCGCTCCACCAAAAAGCTTTAGCGTAAAGAAATCTAAATAAAAAAAAATCCCCAAATTGGGGATTTTTTTTTATTTCAAACTCTTGATAAATCGTCATTTCAAGAAATAAAGCAATCTTATACCTCTATCATATTAGGGTTGGTCCTGCCTAGAAATGGCAAGCATTTCCAGAACTAAACTAAATCAAAACCTATGTCTTCTCTGAAATATTTCCCATCGAAATAAATCCGGCCGGCATCTGCCGTAGCCGCTTGTAGTGCGGTAAACAAATCTTTTTGTAAACTTGTAATGGCAATTACTCTTCCTCCATTGGTTTTAACTACATCGTTATCTAAAAGTGTTCCGGCATGAAAAGCATTAGAGTGGCGCAAATTATCAATACCAGAAAGAGCTTTACCTTTTAAATAATCACCAGGATAACCTCCTGCGACAATCATAACCGTTGCAGCAGTCTGCTCAGAAACCTTTAATTTCACGGTATTTAATTTCTTTTGGGCTGTTGCTATAAAAAGCTCAACCAAATCATTTTCTATTCTTGGAATAACGCTTTCCGTTTCAGGATCACCCATACGAGCATTGTATTCAATCACATAAGGGTCTTCTCCAACTTTAATCAATCCGAAGAAAATAAAACCTGTGTAATCAATATTATCTTTCTTTAAACCATCAATTGTAGGCTTAATGATTCTCTCTTCAATCTTGTTTAGAAATTCTGCTGATGCAAAAGGAACCGGAGAAACCGAACCCATACCTCCAGTATTTAAGCCCGTATCGCCCTGACCAATCCTTTTATAATCCTTAGCCTCTGGCAATGTAACGTAGCTTTCTCCATCCGTTAGTACAAAAACAGAAAGCTCTATTCCAGTCAAAAATTCTTCAATAACAACAGTAGCTCCCGCAACACCAAATTTACCGCCGAGCATTAATTTCAATTCTTCTTGCGCTTCTTTGGTTTCAGCGCAAATTAAAACGCCTTTACCTGCAGCCAAACCATCTGCCTTTAAAACAACTGGCAAAGTATGATTTTGCAGATAGGCTAAACCTTCTTCTAATGTATCTGAAGTAAAAGATTTTGATGCCGCTGTTGGGATTCCGTGACGCTGCATAAATTGTTTTGAGAAATCTTTACTACCCTCTAAGATTGCGCCTTCTTTTTTCGGGCCAATTACCGGAATATGTGAGATGGTTTTATCGGCGAGAAAAAAATCATGGATACCATTTACCAAAGGTTCTTCCGGACCAACAACAACCAGTTCGATATTTTCTGCGATAACTACTTTTTTTATTGCATCAAAATCATTTACACTGATATTGATGTTTGTACCATAAACTCCTGTTCCACCATTTCCTGGTGCAATAATTAATTTATCACAATGCGAAGATTGGCTGATTTTCCAGGCGAATGCACTTTCTCTGCCGCCTGAACCTAAAAGTAAGATATTCATATCAGCAAAGATAGGATTAGTGTTGGAATGCTGAAATGCTTGTATAACTTTACTCCTTCTACTTTTAATCTTTAAGCCTTATTTTCAGCTTCCTTTAGCATTTCTTGTCATTTGTTCAAGCATATCCCACATTTCATTAGGAATCGCCTCCAAACCATTAAACTGTCCTGCGCCCTGTAGCCATTCACCACCATCAATATTGACAACCTCGCCATTAATGTATCCGGAAAAATCACTAATTAAGAAAGCAGCTAAGTTTGCCAATTCCTGATGATCACCAACTCTTTTTAAAGGAACACGGTTTTTGAAATCGAATTTTTTGGCCAGATCTCCTGGCAGTAATCTTTCCCAGGCACCTTTTGTAGGAAAGGGCCCCGGAGCAATTGCATTTGTACGGATACCATACTTACCCCACTCCACTGCAAGGGATCTCGTTAATGCCAAAACTCCACCCTTTGCACATGCAGATGGCACAACATAAGCCGAGCCTGTAAAAGCATAAGTAGTAATGATATTTAAAACCGTTGCCGAGTGTTTTTCCTTTATCCAATGTTTACCAAACACAAGTGTACAATTTACTGTTCCTTTTAAAACAATATCAATGATAGACGAAAAAGCATTTGCAGATAACCGCTCGGTTGGTGAAATAAAATTACCTGCAGCATTATTCAATAGCGCATCAACCTGGCCAAACCTTTCTATAGTTTTGGATAATACATTTTCTATTTGTTCAGTGTCACGAACATCACACGCTACAGCTAACACCTGACCACCTGTTTTCTCTTCCATTTCACCTGCCGCTTTTTGCAAAACATCTTGTTTGCGACTAGTAATAACCAGGTTAGCACCCAACTTTAAAAAATAGGTACCCATGGCTTTTCCTAGGCCTGTACCACCTCCTGTAATTACAATGGTTTTTCCTTTTAAGGCATCTTCTCTAAGCATGGGTTGGTTATAACTAAACATATATTTCGGATTACACTGCTGAAATTGATTTCAGCAATTATTGGTGAAACTGATAATTGTAAACTGGTAACGGATTACTTACGCTGCAAATTGGCTAAAATTGTTTTAAGAATATCACGGGTAGCTGGCGACCACCACTGTGCTAACATCTTTTTTAAAGTTGCTGATTGATCTGCCATAACCGCAGCAATAAGTTCTTCGCGAATATTAAGCTTACTTTGCTGCCAGGTATTACTTTCCAGCTCCATATATTTTTTAATTTTGCGTTCGGCAGCTGTTAATAGGCTTTCATTTTTAACAACATCATCAATTAAACCTACTTTTAAGGCTTCTTCTGGATTGTATAGTTTACCTGAAAGTAAGCTTCGGGTTGCTTCGGCTTTGCCAATCCAAAAAGCATACAATTGGAAGATACTGTTTGGAACAATAATACCAACAGGAACTTCATTTAAACCAATTATATATTGTCCTTCTGCCATTACACGATAATCACAGGCTAAAGCCATTACACAACCACCAGCCGGGCTATGTCCGCTTATGGCTGCTACCATTGGCTTTTTAAAAGTGACCATGTTTGCTGTAAAACCCAAAAACAATTGCCAAAAAGATTTGACCTCTTCTTCGTTGTAATTATAAAGCTCAATCAAATCTAATCCAGCCGAGAAAAATGGGGCAGTTCCTGTCAAAATTACTCCTCCGATGTTATCATCTGCAGAAATATTTTTGAGCATATCGTCGAGCTCTGTAATCAGTTCCCGGTTTAAAGCGTTTGATTTTCCTCTATCTAATGTTATCGTTGCTAACCTGTCTTTTACACTTACCTTAATCGTATTCATACTTTAATTTTAGTATTGGTATGAAGTCTTCGACTCCTTGCTTTTCCGTTTTCTAATTTATTTAACTTCGTAAGTATATACTTTCCTGGCCAGATGCCCAAAAGCATCAATTCCCTCTATTACTACACGATAGCTGCCTGGGTCATTCGCATTATAAAATTCAAATTTGGCTTTCCCATCCTTATCCGCGACAACCTGTGGATTCCAATAAATGGTGGTTCTTAAATCTGCCTTATCGCTATTTGTTGCTGCATCATACTTAGGTGAGTAAAACTCCCTTGAAACGGAGAAACCTTTCGGGTTTAAATTTACAACGCCCGGCGCATAGCGATTATAGCTATAATCCCCACCACCACGTTTAGTGGTAATGATGATAACCCCACCGCCACCATACATTCCATAAATAGCGGTATTACTGATGCTTTTCAGGAGTTCGATCGATTCGACATCTGATGGTGTTATATTATCCAAAAAATCTGATTCCACCTGCATGCCATCTATAATAATACTCATGGGTGTATTTTGGCTTCGCATTAGATAGGGAACATTTCCTCTAAAAATCACACCTGGCAAACGGCCCTGTAAACATTGCGATAAGCTGAAACAGGTAGATAAGTCATTTGCGGTCATTACATAATCTGCCCTGCCGGCTCCATTGAGGTTTGATGAATTTTTCGCTGGATTTCGTTTTTCGGTAATGGTAACTTCTTCCAGTTTGATGCTACGTTCCAATAAACCCAAACGCATCATTTCATTAAAATAGTTATCGCTCTCTTTTATGTATTTCATCAAAGTATTGTTTACATTGATATCGATATCGGCACTATTTTTATTTTTAGTTACAATTTGTCCTGGCACAATATCAAGATTTATATCTACGAATTTACGCTCAGTTTTAGTTCTGGCTTGTACTACAAACCTGGTACTATCTGGAAAACTTAAGTTATCAAAAACGAATTTGCCTTCAGCATTGGTCACCGTATCTAATATGAAAATTGTTCCTTTTGTTGCCATTAACATTACCTTACCCCCTACAACTGGCTTATTTCCTTTAGTTACAGTTCCGCTTACACTCATGGATTGTTCAGGTTTATAAGTAATATTTTGGCCAATATTATTAATCACATTTTTCCACAAAAATCTTCTCCAGCCCTGTGTAAGCATCAAATTATCCAGTTCTTTCTGGGTTTTAATATCATCATTTAAAAAATAATGGTTTGGCTTTTCAATATGGCCCGCAAGATCTGATGTAAGAAGTAATGATGTTAAAATATTACTTTCATTATCTTCGTCAGGTGTTACCTTTGTTGCATTGGTTACAGCAACCGAGAAACTACCCAAAATGGGTTTCTGCTGATTTGTGGCATCAAATGAAAATGATGCTTTTCCTTTTCTTGTTGTAGAAACTCCCGATGCATTTAAGGCAACATCAATTAAATCATCCTTATTGTTTACAAAAATTAATCGTTCTGCAATAGGTTGGGTGGCACCAGAAAACAATGTAAATTGAACAACTCCCGCTGGCAATTTCTTTTTGGGGATTGTTGCCACTAAAACCTGCTTATCCACCTTAGCTTTGGACACATAGTAAACATTTCCTCCTTGCTGCGCAACTACTTTTAATTCATCCCCATTAATCAGGTCTGTGCTGGCCATTATTTTCAAAGTTACTTTTCCTGTGTCTATGTTATTTACAGTAATGGCATAGCCACTTTTTTGTGCTACGGGAAGTTTAACATCTCTCTCAGAGCCATCCTTAAATTTAATTTTTGCTGAATAGGTTTTACCAGATTGTATAGTAAACACGAAGTTACCCATGCCTAAATAGTTGGTTTCGAATGATGTAACGGGATTGCCAGAATCATCTATAATGGTTCCCTTTACATCTTCACCATGGCCGGCTGAATTAATTGCTTTAACTCCAATTTTTTGAGGCAATTCTTCTATCAAAGAACCTCCTTCAGGCATAAATTGAACATCTACATCATTAGAAGTTGAGGTAATGGGAATTGATTTTGTGATTTTTTGCTTATTATCTAATGTGATTGTTGCTATAATTTTCCCTGCCTTGCTTAGAAAAGTGTGGTTATTTGCAAAGTTGATAACAGCATCTCCGGATAAATTTGTCTTGGTTTTTCCTTTAGCGATGCTTCTGTAATCGAGTTGCACTTCATAACTCACTTCATCTTCTTTATAGGCGATACCATTTTTATCTTCAAAATGAATATTCGCCGTAACCTTATCAGTATTATTTTCTTTGGTGAAATCGTATTTGGTTTGTGTAAAAACTTTGTTAGCCCAGCTATTTCCGATTTTTATAGTCTTATCAAAGAAGAATTCTGTACCGAAATTACGCATGTAATTTGTGTAAGCGCGAATTCTATAATTGCCTTCGCCCAAAGAATCTGTAAGCTTAAAATCACCCCAGGTAATGCCACTCATCAAGGGTAATTTTACTTGTTTCTTTAGGGAATCTTTCTCATTAATTAATTCTACATATAAAATTTTACTGATGTTGGATGGTCCTTGGCTTTTGGTATTTAGCACATATGCTTTAAACCAAATATCGTCACCAATGGCATAATAAGGTTTATCTAAATGGAGGTGTACTTTTTCCTGAGGAGATTTGTTTGTGTATTCATCCAGTTTTTTTAGTAATTGCGTAAATGGGTCGTCATCCATTTTGAAAGCTGAGAAGCCAGCAAAAATGAATAAAAAACTGAGTGCGATAATAGCTTTGAATTTCATTTTGGTTAGATAAAAAATAAATATACCTCAATATACAAAATATGAGGCATATTTTCATGAAGATAACATGAATATTAGAAATTGTTCTTCCACATCATACTCTCTACAGGCCGGGTTGTTTTATTGTTATATTTTGCATTGCCTTTTGAGTTATACATGGTTTCAATATTTCCTTCAACAACAAAATAGATTAATTGTCCAATTGGCATACCTGCATAAATACGAACAGGTTGTGCAACCGATATTTCTAACGTCCAGGTGTTGCAGAAACCAACATCTCCTTTACCAGCTGTGGCGTGAATATCAATACCCAAACGGCCTGTACTACTTTTTCCTTCCAGGAAAGGAACATGTCCATGTGTTTCAGTGTATTCCAGAGTTACACCTAAATATAAAGTTCCGGGATGAAGAACATAGCCTTCTTTCGGTATTTCAAAGTGCTCGATTTCATTATGGCTTTTAGCATCTAATACCCGGTTTTTATAGGTTGCCAAATATTTGCCTAAATGAACATCATATGAATTTGTACCCAAACATTCACGTTTAAAAGGCTCTATAATGATTGTGCCCTTCTCAATTTCCTCTAATATCCTTTTATCCGATAATATCATTTTTATACGTATTTTTGGCCTAAATTATCATTTATTTAAGATAATTTTGCATGTAAATTCCCGATTTTATAAATGCCCATAATTTATAATAAAAATATTGATGAGCATTCGGTTCTGGCAATCTGGAAAATTGAAGAAACCGAAACAGAATTGTTGGCTGGGCTACAACTCAAGCAGCATGAACATGATATTATCTCATCCCTAAATAATGGCAAAAGGTTATTACATTGGTTAAGTACAAGGCTTTTATTAAGAACCATGCTGAATACCACTGAATATATCGATTGTCAATTTGATGAACATGGAAAGCCCTATTTGGTGAATTCCGATTATCAGATTTCTTTAAGTCATTCTTACGATTATGCTGCCGTAATGATTAGTAAAGATTCAGCTGTTGGTGTTGATATTGAGTTAATTAAACACAAGATCAAAACCATAAAGCATAAGTTTTTGAATGATATAGAACTTGGCCAAAAACAAATGGGTGATAATACCGATGGTTTATACGTTGCGTGGTGTGCAAAAGAAGCCATCTACAAATGGAACGGCAAAAAAGGATTGGAGTTTAAACAACATATCCATATTAAACCATTTAAATTAAAGAACGAGGGCAGTTTAAATGCTCTTGTCGAATTACCCTCGGGTACAAGAGAGCTCATCGTAAACTATTTTAAGACGAAAGATGGTTACATGCTTGGCTATGTATTGGCTCCCCAATCTCCCTGAAGGGAAAGTTTAAAACCTAAAGCAAAATTATGCAAGAGAATATAAAAAGAACAAATTCCATTCCGGGCTTAGAGAGCCGGGAAGTTCAATTTATAGATTGGGGATTAACCGATTATCAGCAAGCATGGGACAAACAGGAGGATTTACTAAATAAAACTGTTGCATTAAAAACAGAGAATCGTGTTAATGGTACTCAATTGCAAACCCCAAATTACCTGGTTTTTTGCGAACATCCTCATGTTTACACCCTGGGCAAAAGTGGGCATCCGGAAAATTTATTATTAGACGAACAAGGCTTAAAAGAAAAACAGGCAACTTATTATAAAATTAATCGTGGGGGTGATATTACTTATCATGGCCCCGGACAAATTGTTGGTTACCCGATTTTAGATTTAGATAATTTCTTTACCGATATTCATTTATACCTTAGAACCTTAGAAGAAGCCGTAATTTTAACCTTGAAAGATTATGGAATAGAATCTGGACGTTATCCGGGCTACACAGGCGTTTGGTTAGATGGGGATAATGATAAAGCCCGTAAAATTTGTGCTATGGGGGTACGATGCAGCAGATGGGTGACCATGCATGGCTTTGCTTTTAACGTAAACGTAGATTTAGATTATTTTAAAAACATTGTTCCTTGTGGCATTGATGATAAAGATGTAACCTCATTAGAAAAAGAATTGGGTTACCAACCGGATATGGAAGAGGTTAAAGAGAAATTAAAAAATCATATTGCAGATCTTTTTAAAATGGAGTTGATCTAACTTTCTTTTCAAACATGATTGAAACGCCTATTGATCAAAGAAATATTCCCTTAACCTATTTAGCCCTTGGCGATTCTTACACCATTGGGGAATCGGTAAGCCAGGAAGAAAGTTTTCCTTATCAGTTAATCGGAAAGCTAAGATCTCTGGGCTTCAATTTTGCTGAGCCGCCAAAAATTATTGCCAAAACAGGTTGGACAGCTGATGAATTACAAGCAGGCATTAAGGCCGAAAATTTGAATCAGAATTATACAATCGTTACACTTCTTATTGGAGTAAACAACCAGTATCGTAGTTATTCAATAAATATCTACAAAAAAGAATTCTCAGAATTGTTACAAACGGCAATTGATTATGCAGGGAAAAACAAGAAATTGGTTTTTGTTATTTCTATCCCTGATTATGGCGTTACACCCTTTGGGATAATGAGCAATAAAGACGAAGAGATAATCTCTGAAGAGATTGATGCTTTTAATGCCGTAAACAAAGATGAAGCTCTAGCAATGGGCATAAGCTATACCGATATAACACCCACCTCAAGAAATGTAAAAACCGATACAACATTGATTACCGGGGATGGTTTACATCCCAGTGGTAAAATGTACAGAGAATGGGTAAATGTATTAATTCCGAAAATAACTTCTGCTTTAAAATAAATTTAGCATCCTGCTTATTTCTTTTTTAATTTAAAAATTTTACTTTTAGTGTAACTATTTAAATCAATTAAACTTTAACTAAAAAATTTATGAATGAGTATGAATCAAGCGGAGCTGCCGCAGGGATGGGTTTTGGGATAATACTTTATCTGGCAATCATAGTGATTATGATTGTTGGGATGTGGAAAGTGTTTGTAAAAGCCGGGAAACCAGGTTGGGCAGCAATAATCCCTATTTACAATTTAATTGTTCTGATTGAAATTGTAGGAAAACCGATGATTTGGATTTTATGGCTGATTATTCCTTGCGTTAATATCGTATTTATGATTTGGCTTTACAATTTGGTTAGTAAAAGCTTTGGTAAATCAGAAGGGTTTACTGTAGGGCTCATTCTACTACCTTTTATATGTTGGCCAATTTTGGGTTTTGGTTCTGCCAAATACTTAGGCCCATCTGCTGCTGAAGCTCAAGGTGGATTTGGTAATAACCCTTTCAATAATCCAAATAATCCATTTAATAATATCAATAATCCAAACAATCCGCCTCAGCCACCAGTAGTTTAATTATCTTTTTAATGATATTCTTGTATGTATTTTGCAGCCTAATTAACTTTGCTAATTGGCTGCAAAATCATTTATTATCATGCCCATTTAAAATTTTAACAGAGATTGATTGTCCAGGATGTGGCTTTCAAAGGTCGTTTATTGCGCTTTTGGAAGGAAATTTATCAAAAAGTTGGGCACTTTATCCTTCTACAATTCCACTTATCATTCTGTTCATTTCTACAGGAATATTTTCTAGATTTCCCTTTAAAAATCGATCAATAGTAACGAAAGCCATGGTTATTTTTGTCGGTAATTTTGTATTGATTTCTTATTTGTACAAAATGTTAATCCGATAACCTTTTAAAATGCTAAACACTCATATTGGCAGTTAAATAATTATAGTCTTTAACAACATGCTCCAGGAACTGTAGCTCATTCATTTCGGCAGGGATCGTAACTACAATATGTTCCTTGGTTTTTGCTGCCATTGCATAAATCAAATCCGGATTACCGGTTTTATAAAAACCAGCTAAAACTTCATGAATAAGTTCTATATCGCGATCGTTCAAATGTATAACTTCTTTAAAAACGGGCTGGTAATTATCTGGTAACACGATATTAAAAGCAACATTTTCAAACTGAGTTCTTGGTGTCGTTTTTATCAAAGTTGTTTTGGCCAGCATATCGCCCAATCTTTGATGATCTTTGGTAACCGCCACTGCAATTAATGCAACTGCACCCCATCCAAATGGAATACCAAAATCTATTATCCTGAATATCCATCGAAATATATATTGCCCAAAAGTGGGTTGGCTGCCATCAAGGCTAACAACCTTTATTTTCATTATTTTTTTACCAAAGGTTTGTCCGTTCATGCTGAGTTCACAAACCAAATCATAAAATACAAATATTACACCGAATAGAATTAAAACAACATAAAATCCTATTTCTGAGCGACTAAAAGAGGCAATCACTCCAAGTATAATCATCAAAAAATACAGTATTAAAAAGCCAACCAGATCTATTAATCTGGCAGCAATACGCTCGCCAAGGCCGGCAATTTCATAATTAATATCTACATTTTGAGCCGTGCTAATTTTAATGATTTCCATATTTCAAACATAATTTTTTTTTACTCATAATGGCACAAGAGAGGTATAAATATTTTAGCATAAATATCAGACCATAAAATATTTATCTTTTAACATTGGTTTTTTGTATCCATAAAAATTTAGCTATTTTAACCCAAGATTTGAGTAACCGTTAAATGAGAGAAGCCTTATTTGTAAAACAAAATTCCGAAAAATGGCAACACTATGATGAGATGCAGCAAGCCAATCCTGATGAATTGGCAGATCGCTTTATTGAAATCACTAATGATTTAGCTTACTCAAAAACATTTTACCCGAAATCCAGAACTACCGCTTACCTTAATGGACTGGCATCCAAATTACATCAATCTGTTTATAAGAATAAAAAAGAAAAATCGAACAGGTTTGTGTGCTTTTGGAAAACAGAACTCCCACTAATATTCTTTCACAACAAAAAGCAGATCTTTTATGCTTTGGTCTTTTTTCTAATTTCCTGTTCCATTGGAGCCCTGTCTGCCAAATATGACGATACTTTTGTTCGATTGATTATGGGGGATGACTATGTAAATATGACCAATGAGAATATATCTAAAGGTGATCCCTTTGGTGTTTACAAACAAGAAAACCAAATTCTAATGTTTATACAGATTGCTAGTAATAACATTTACGTTTCCTTGTACACATTTGTTTTGGGAATCCTATTGTCATTTGGTACAATCGTTTCTCTTTTCCGAAATGGGGTTATGCTGGGTTCATTTCAGTATTTCTTCTTTAGTAAAGGCTTAGGCCTACAATCTGTTTTGGTAATCTGGATACATGGAACACTAGAAATATCGGCTATTGTATTAGCAGGTGCGGCAGGTTTGGTTTTAGGAAACAGCATTTTATTTCCTAAAACTTATACCCGGATGGCTTCATTTTTAAAAGGGGGAAAAGAAGGTTTGAAAATCGTTATCGGTCTTATTCCCATTTTTATAATTGCTGCCTTTTTTGAAAGTTTTGTAACCCGGCATACAGAAATGCCCATGTGGTTAAGTGGGCTTATACTATTAAGTTCTGCTGCATTTATTACCTGGTATGTAGTGATTTACCCTATTAAAATTTATAAAGAACAAGCTCATTTAAATTAATATGCAAGAAAAAGTTGAATTTAAAAAAGTAAGAGATTTTGGTCAGGTAATCAATGATACTTTTTCATTCATCCGCCAAAACCTTAAGCCCTTGATCAAAACCTATTTCATTTTTTGTGGGCTCTTTGTTCTTGCAGGCATGCTTTCTATGTTAATGCAACAGTATAAGGCCGTTAACCTGGTTAATTCAATCGGAAATGGGAGCACTCGGAATTTGGGATTTGGAGCTCAATTTGGTGTTGAATATTTCCTGGCTCTTTTATTTTCGCTTGCAAGTTATGCGAGTATGTCGGTCGCTATACTTTCATACATTACTCTTTATGTGCAAAAGGGAAATCAAATCCCTACAAATGATGAAGTTTGGGCTTATTTTAAATACTATTTTTTTAGAGTTTTTAGCAGTTCAATCTTATTAATTTTAATGTTGACTGTTGCTTTTCTGTTCTGCCTCATTCCAGGTTTTTACTTATTCCCATTTGTGGCCATGATGCTTCCAATTATGGTAATTGAAAATGGAACACTGGGTTATTCTTTCGGAAGAAGTTTCAAAATAATAAAAGATAATTTCTGGGTTACTTTTGGTACTTTAATCGTGGTGTGGATTATTATTTATGCCTGTATGTCGTTCATTGTTTTGCCAACAACGTTATTGAGTATGATGGGTTTGTTTTCTCAAAAAACACCACATATGTCTTTAACATTCTCCATGATTACAACAATTTTGCAATCACTTTGCCAGGTTTTTACAATTATACCAATAGTTACCATAACACTATCGTATTTTAGTTTAGTTGAACAAAAAGAGAGCACTGGTTTAATGGAGCGAATCGCACATTTCGGCAAAACAGAGAAACCTATTGATACCAGGCCAGAAGAATATTAAATGTCTAAATTCTCTTTTCTATATCTATTATTTTTAGGGTTATTTTTTGTATCAGGGAATAGTTATGCCCGGGACAATAGACCAAAGCAACAGCTTACTGTAAAAATAGATAGCGGCAAAATCACACCTTCAGAATTTGATAAGGCAGCCATAAGAAATTATGCTGAACAAAAAGAATTTAAATATGATAAAGCTCAAGCAGAACAGTTCTCGCTTTGGGATAGATTTTGGACCTGGTTTTGGAGAATGATCAGTAATCTTTTTCAAGGCGTTACCGTTAACCCCATTTCGAGATACTTTTTTATTGGCTTAGGTGTTGCAATCGCTGCTTTTATTATCTTCAAGGTTATTGGAGCAGATAGTATTTTTAGTAAAAAATCAAAAGAAACCATTTTACCTTACGATATTCTGAATGAAAATATTCATGAAATCAATTATGAACAAGAATTACAAAGATTGGTCGCCGAGGGAAAATATCGCCTTGCGGTAAGATTACTTTATCTAAGGGCACTAAAAAAATTGAGTGATGCTGAAATCATTCAATGGCAACCCGATAAAACCAATTATAATTATTTAATGGAAATTGGCCAACCAGAACTAAAATCTGAATTTAGTCAGCTAACCCATCAGTTCGATTATATTTGGTATGGAGATTTTCCTGTAGATGCAACCAAGTTCGAACCCATTATCCAATCATTTAATCACTTTAACAGTCAAATTAAATGAAAGGCTACAAAACATATTTCCTAATTGGGATCATACTGATATTGGTTTATCTTGTTGCCCAGTACAATAAACCAACACCAACAGATTGGTCTCCAACTTATGCCAAAAAGGATAAAATTCCTTATGGCACATTCATTTTATACCATCAGATCCAGGATATACTTCCTCATGCAACCATAATAACATCAAACAAACCGACTTACAATCTTTTAAAAAATAAAAGTTTCAGAAAAAGTTCCTATTTAATTGTGGCTCAAAAAATCGAGATGGGCAAACACGATTTTGAACAATTAAAAAGATATATGGAAACTGGGAATAATGTTTTTATAGCCAGTTATGATTTAGGAAATTATCTTGAAAAAGAACTAAAATTACAATCATTACCTGCTTTAACGGCTGATGGAAATTCTGCAAACTTTACCAATCCATATTTAAAAACAGCTGCAAATTATGGCTTTGAAAAAGGCATTGGCAGTCAATATTTTAATAAGACAGACACAGCAAAAGCTATTGTTTTAGGAGTAAACGGAAATGGTGCAGCCAATTTTATTAAATACAATTATGGCAATGGTGCGCTCTATTTAATTGCAGAACCTGGGTTTTATACCAACTTTAATCTTTTGGATAAATATGGTGCAGAATATGCCGCTAAAACGTTGAGCTATTTGCAGGGAAGTAAAAATTTAATTTATGATGATTATTTCTCCTCTCAAAAAGATAAGGGAACGGATATTCTTCGGGTTTTCTTTAAACATCCTGAATTAAAATACGCTTATTACCTCTGTATATTCACCCTGCTCATTTTCGTATTTTATGATATTAAACGCAGACAAAGAATTATTCCAATCGCTGATCCGTTAACAAACTCATCAGTTGATTTTGTTCATGTTGTTGGTAGTGTTTACTATCATGAAAGGAATAATTTAGATATCGCCATGAAGAAGATAAACTATTTCATGGAAAATTTGCGCAGCCGTTATTACATCAAAACAAATGAGATCGATAAAAACTTTGCTGAATTATTGATACAGAAAACCGGCATAAATGAAGTTTTGGCAAAAAGTCTAACACAACAGTTGATACAAATACCGCAAATGAAAAATTTAAGCGATAATCAACTCATCGATTTAAATCAAAGTATAGAACAATTTTATAAAAATACTCAACCCCATGGAGCAGGAACAATTTAACCCACGTACAGATTTAAGTGCTTTAAACCAAGCTGTAGAACAAATTCGCACTGTACTTGGCCATATCATCATTGGACAGAAACAAGTTATCGATTTTTTGATGATTGGTTTATTTGCCGATGGACATATCTTAATTGAAGGTGTTCCGGGAGTAGCAAAAACCTTAAGCGCAAAATTGCTGGCAAAATCTATTGATGCGCAGTTTTCCAGAGTGCAATTTACTCCAGATTTAATGCCATCTGATGTTCTGGGAACACCAATATTCAACACCAAAACCGGCGATTTCGAGTTCAGAAAAGGTCCCATCTTTGGTAACATTATTCTGGTTGATGAAATTAACCGTGCCCCCGCTAAAACACAATCTGCATTGTTCGAGGTTATGGAAGAGCGTCAGGTTACTATAGATGGGGAAACCTACATTATGGACGAACCTTTTATGGTATTGGCTACTCAAAACCCAATCGAACAAGAGGGAACTTATCGTTTACCTGAGGCACAGTTGGATAGGTTTTTGTTTAAGATCGAAATAAAATACCCTTCCCTGGAAGAAGAAACCGCTATCCTGATGGCCCAACATACTGTAGTTAACAAAACACTTTTAAATCATGTAAAACCTGTGCTCTCCGTTCAACAAATTCAAACAGCAAGATCTATTATTCGTAACCTGTTTGTTGAACCTAAATTATTGGAGTTTATTGCTAAAATTGTTATGGAAACCAGGAACAATGCTTCGCTATATTTAGGTGCATCGCCGAGAGCATCGCTGGCCATTGTACATAGCGCAAAGGCTTTAGCCGCCATCCAAAATCGCGATTTCGTAACCCCGGATGATATTATAACCGTTGCCGTTCCGGTTTTAGCGCATCGCATTTTATTATCACCTGAAAAAGAAATGGAAGGTTTGACCACAACCGATATCGTTAATCAGATTATTAAAAAAATAGAAATACCACGCTAAGAGTTCGGAATCAAGAGTCTTAAATCCTTAGTCCAACATTACAAATTTGTACAACCTGTGAAAAAATTCATTCAGCGATATTACACCAACTTATTCCTAAACGATCGTTTATTTATAGCGTTGGGGTTTTGTGTATTGCTTTTCCTGTTGAAGTTCTTTTTTGCATGGCTCGGCGATATTCCTGAAATTGCAGTTGGTGTTTTACTTGTTTTTTTATTTGTAGATATATTCATTTTATATCGAGATAACAACAGTATTGATGCTCAAAGATTTACCTCAAAAAGATTAAGCAACGGCGATGAAAATCCAATTCAAATCGAAATAAAAAACCGTTATGGTTTCGGCGTCCAGCTTAGGGTTATTGATGAAGTTCCTTTTCAATTTCAACTACGTGATAAGGATTTTAAATTGAGTTTAAAGCCTAACGATATTAAATCTATCCATTACAATTTACGTCCGACTAAACGTGGAGAATACGATTTTGGATTTATCCGGGTATACACTTCGTCGCCAATTGGTTTAGTATCTAAGCGCTATAATTTTGATGGAGCCAAAGTTTTACCGGTTTATCCATCCTTTATAAATCTTGGACAGTATGAGTTAATGGCCATTTCACATCAACTGACTGAATTTGGCATAAAAAAAATAAGGAAGGTTGGTCAAAGCAGTGAATTCGACCAGATCAAAAATTATGTTGGAGGAGATGATATCCGAACTATAAACTGGAAAGCTACTGCGCGTAAAGGGAGCTTAATGGTGAATACCTATACGGATGAACGATCTCAAAATATTTACTGTGTAATAGATAAATCGCGGGTAATGCGGATGCCTTTTGAGGGATTGAGCTTACTTGATTATGCAATTAATGCAAGTGTGGCACTCTCTAAGGTTGCCATGCTTAAAGAAGATAAAGCCGGACTAATCACCATATCCGAAACGATAGGAAAAGTTGTTCCTGCGGAGAAAAAATCTGCTCAATTGGGCCACATTATGCAGGTTTTGTACAAAGAGAAAACCCGCTATTTAGAAAGCAATATGGAGGCTTTGTATACTACAATACGTTCAGTGATAAAGCATAGGAGTTTGGTGGTTTTCTTTACTAATTTTGAAAGTTTATCTGCTTTGGAAAGACAATTACCCTATTTAAAAAGGATATCAAAATATCATTTGCTTGTTGTTGTATTTTTTGAGAATACAGAGCTTAAGAGTTTAAGTACCGAACCAGCAAAAGATGTTGAAGGCATCTATCATAAAACCATCGCTGAGAAATTTATTTATGAGAAGAAAGTAATGGCCAAAGAATTGAATAGATACGGTATCCTTTCTATCCTAACACCACCACAAAAATTAACTATTAATGTAATTAATCAGTATCTGGCATTGAAGGCACAACAGCGTATTTAGTTGAGAGTTTGGAGGTATTGAACTCTCCCTACTTAAACTCTCAACTCATGACTAACCTTATTCTTCTTCTTTAAAATAAACCTTGTAATAATTCATCGATTTACCCTCATCGAAACCCTTTTCTATGAGTTCCTTATTGCCATGGATATAAATATGGAAGTTCTTATCCAGTTTTAAAACACTTTTGTAAACACGGGCTTGTTTTTTAACCGCAGCCTCAGCGATTTCGAAAGTATCAGCTATTGGCGATTCATATTCCTGTTCGTAGTTTTTCTTATAGTTTTTAAAAGATTCGATACCATCGGCATTACCGATAACCTCTTGACCAAACTCTTCAATATCAAAGGTTTCTTTCTCTTTAAAATACTTCATCGAACGGTTTAAAAGATCAATTTTATCTGCCTTGCTGATTTCGTATTCATCATCAAGCTTTTGTGTTACAAAGTTTTTATAAACCCCTAAAACGTTATTGGTTTGGTTATAGCTATCGTTTCTGATCTTTAATTTCAAGAACTCATCTTTCCAATAAACAGCAGATTCATTATTGCTTTTTGCCTGGTCAAGAACGACAACCTTATAACCATCTTCTGTATCTGTATTAAAAATTAAACAGCCTTTATCCAGCTTGTTGATGCTGATCGCTTCCTGCTCATAACTCATTCCAAAACCATCCTGTTCAGGATAAACCTTTAAATAGGTATCCTTGGTTTCCGATTTAAATATTCCGATAACATCCAATTGTTCGCCCTCTATCTGAACTTTTTCGAAATAAGCAACATACAACTCACCCGATTTAATTTTTGGGTGGTTGGCCACATCATATAAGTGCTTGGCCAACTGCTGAGAATCTTCATGAAACAATTCATTATTCTCGAAAATTTCATGTACAAAATGATAAACTTCGTTAAGTTTTAAATTGTCATTCGGATGATAAAAGCGATATACCTCGTTTACCTTTTCGAAAGGTTTTAAGAAATATTGCATCAGTAAATTACCAAGCAGCTCATCTTCAATATGTAATGGCTGATCTGATAACTTATAATATTCTTCAAGCAATTTATTGCCTGTATGGTGTATAGAAAGTTGCTTAAGTGAAGCCTCAAAAAATGAAATCATGGCGGCAAAAGTAATGAAAAATGGGGGATAGTTTTCAGTTGGCAAGACTTCAATTCTGAGTGCGATGAAAATCTTATAAGCCGGATTAGCTAAAGGGGTCCTTCGTTCCTCAGGATTGTAAGATTTTTACCTCATCTATCCTTAGAGTTAAGTGCAACGTCTCTATGGATTAGCGAACCGGATTGAGTTTCCAACTCAACAGTTACAAAATAGAGTCGAGACTCTTAGCCATTATTAAAATTCTTAGAGCCTTTCAGAACCCTAAGGACAGAATGTGTTCAGGATGACAAGAAGCCTAATTTTTTTTCAACTTATTCAAAAACTCCACAAACTTTTGATTTGAATAATCAGCAACGCCCTCATGCCTAAAAGATAATCTACCTTGCTTATCGAAAATAACAGTTGTAGGTAAAGAGCCCGAAAATATCTCTTCAGGCACAGCGCTTTCAACTTTATAAACCTGAAATTCATATTTGTGGTTTAACATAAATTTAGCTGATTTTGGCAAATCACCATCCGCATCGGCAAAGATGAAAACAATATTAGGGTCATTCTTAAATTGGTTGTACAACTTATTAATCGACGGCATTTCTGCTCGGCAAGGCGGACACCAGGTAGCCCAAAAATTCAGAAAAATAACTTTCCCTTTTAAATTACCTAAATCAATCACATTACCTTTGGCATCTTTGAATTTAATTCCATTCAGATTCATTGCAACCGAGACAGGTTCTTCAACTTTCGGCGAATAGAAACCAATTTCCATTAATCCTTTCAGGAAAAAAGCTTTAGCATCAGGTACCAAAACAACTACCAAAAGTAAAATGATAAATAGTGCGTTGAATATGTTTTTCTTAATGAATTTCATTTTTTAATTACATATGACTATTCGAAGGCACCCTGAGCTTGTTTTCGGGTCTTAATAGCAAATAGATGCTGAAACAAGTTCAGCATGACGCTCAACAAAATATATTATGACTTCAATCCCAACCTAAATTTCCTTGCCGTATCTTTAGCAATATCATAACCCGCGTCAGCATGGCGGATAACGCCCATTGCAGGGTCATTATGCAAAACTCTTTTTAATCTGACTTCAGCCTCTGGTGTCCCATCGGCAACGATAACCATTCCGGCGTGAATAGAATAACCAATTCCAACACCTCCACCATGATGTAAAGAAACCCAACTGGCACCTCCTGCCGTGTTAATCAAGGCATTTAAAACCGGCCAATCGGCAACCGCATCTGATCCATCCAACATGGCTTCGGTTTCACGGTTTGGGGAGGCAACAGAACCAGTATCCAAATGGTCACGGCCAATAACAATTGGTGCCTTAACCTTTCCTTCAGCAACTAATTTATTGAAAGCTATCCCTGCTTTTTCTCTTTCCCCTTGTCCAAGCCAGCAAATTCTGGCAGGCAAGCCTTGAAATGCAATTCGTTCCTGTGCCATTTTTATCCAGCGATGTAAACTCTCATTTTCTGGAAAAAGCTCTAAAATCAGTTTATCGGTTTCGTAAATATCCTGAGGATCTCCACTCAACGCCGCCCATCTGAACGGTCCTTTTCCCTCGCAAAACAAGGGGCGAATATAGGCTGGTACAAAGCCAGGAAAATCAAAGGCATTTTCTACACCAACTTCTAAAGCTCTTCCACGTAAATTATTGCCATAATCGAAAGTGATTGCACCCTGTTTTTGTAATTCGAGCATTTGCCTTACATGTTTTGCCATTGTGGAATAAGAGCGTTTTACATATTCATCTGGATTATTTTTGCGTAAATCTGCGGCTTCCTCAACTGTTAATCCCTCTGGAAAATAGCCAATCAAGGGATCATGTGCCGAAGTTTGATCAGTTAATGTATCCGGAGTAATATTTCGGTCAATTAATCTTTGTAACAACTCCACTGCGTTACAGACAACACCAATTGAGATTGCTTTTTCTTCTTTCTTGTATTTTAAAGCTTTATCGATAGCTTCATCGATATCAAAAATAATTTCATCTATATAACGCGTTTCCAGACGCTTTCTAATGCGCCACTCCTCAACTTCAGCTGCTAAACAAACACCTTCATTCATGGTAATGGCTAAAGGTTGGGCCCCACCCATTCCGCCTAAGCCTGCAGTAACATTTAACTTTCCTTTCAAGCTGCCACCAAAATGTTTTTTCGCAAGTGCCGCATAAGTTTCATAAGTACCCTGAACAATTCCCTGCGAACCAATGTAAATCCATGAGCCTGCGGTCATCTGGCCATACATCATTAAGCCTTTATCTTCCAACTCATCAAAATGCTTTTGAGTTGCCCATTTCGGGACCAATTGAGAATTTGAAATCAAAACTCTAGGTGCATCAGCGTGGGTTGGCAAAACTGCAACAGGTTTCCCAGATTGAATTAAAAGGGTTTCATCATTTTCTAATTCTCTTAATGCTTTTATAATTAACACTAAAGATTCCTTATTTCTGGCTGCCTTTCCACGACCTCCATATACGATCAAATCTTCTGGTCGCTCGGCAACCTCCGGATCGAGGTTATTGAGCAACATGCGCAAAGCGGCCTCCTGTATCCAGCCCTTGCAGTTTAATTCTGATCCTGTTGGCGTTTGTTTTTGGCTTAAATTTAAGCCGTTGGTTAGTGTTGTAGTCATAAGTACTTATAAAAGCAATGTTACTTTTCAAAGATATAGAATTGCATAGGAATTGTTACTTTTGCCCTATTGAAAAAGCAAAAACAACATATTAAAAAACATTTATCAGCATTTATGCTGGTTGTTTTTGCTATTGCCTTAACTCCCTGGAGTGTTTTGCATCACCATCAAGAACTTCCTATCGTTAAACAGGAAGTTAATTGTAAACATGTCAGTCATGTACAGGCTCATGCTGATACTTGTTTAATCTGCAACGCAAGTTTTGAGAAAAACTATGTTCAAATCCATCACATTTATAGAATTTTCCTTTCAATAAAGATTTTCGGTCAGGCCGAACCCGTATTAAAAAGTTCTTGTGCCGAAATAAAACGCAGTTGCCTACGTGGTCCTCCTGCAGCTTAATTTTTAAGCTTATCAAACACATTTCTGTTTGTTATTCAAATATTTATTCCATATGAGATTCTGAAACGTTGTTGCATCCTTGCAGCTATTGTTTTGGTTATTCATTAATATTTACAAATCACTATATATTATGAAAAAATTACAGCTGATAGGCTTCGTAATTCTATATACATTATTAAGCAGCACTGCTTTTGCTGCAGCTCTAAGAGACCTTAGAGGTAAGGTTATTGATGCGAGCAACAGGCAATCCTTACCTGGGGCAACCATTTTTATTCCCGATTTAAAAATTACGGCAATAACGAATAATGATGGAGAATTTGCCTTGAACAATCTTCCAACAAAAGGAAGTTATCTTATTGAGGTACATTATGTTGGTTATAAAACAGCCACCCAGGTTGTAAATTTTGCAAGCATGGCTGATTTGGAATTTTCATTACAGCCTACGGCAATTGAAACCAAAGAAATCGTAATCACGGGAAATTTAATCAGCAGTACAAGCAAACGAAATAGTGCTTCATCAGCTGTTGTTGGTAAAGACCAGCTTCTGCAACCATCGAGTAATCTGACTGATGCATTGACAAAAATCCCTGGTGTTTCCCAAATTACAACGGGACCATCCATTTCCAAACCTATAATCAGGGGTTTAGGTTATAATCGCATCGTTACTTTAGATGATGGGATTAAGCAACAAGGCCAACAATGGGGCGATGAGCATGGAATTGAAATTGACCAATTTAAATCAGACCGGGTTGAGGTTTTGCGTGGTGCTGCCTCTTTAATGTATGGATCAGATGCTTTGGGCGGCGTAATTAATTTATTGGAACCAAGCACTGCACCTGAAGGACAAATTAAAGGGGAATTTATTACCAATTATTCAACCAATAATGGTTTAACGGCTAACTCTTTAATGCTAAATGGTAATGAAAATGGATTTGTTTGGAGAGCCAGAGGCACTTATAAAAATGCTTATTCTTTTAAAACACCTACTGGATATTTTCCTAGCTCTGGTTTTAATGAGACCGATTTAAGTGGAATGGTTGGTTTGAATAAAAGCTGGGGATATACACATTTAAATGTTTCAAATTTTCGCAACAATATTGGGTTTTATGAGCCAACTTTGGATGCAGATGGAAATTTCGTTAAAGAAGATGGTGATCTGTTTTCAACAGCCGATTATAAAAACCGTAATCTACGATATCCCCGTCAGGATATTAGACATTTTAAAATTGCCTTGAATAACAACTTCATTGTAGGTAATGGAAATTTGAAAGCTGATTTTGGTTATCAACAAAATCAGCGCCGGGAGCTGGATGGACCAAATCCTACTTTATTCTTCGACCTTAAAACATATAATGCCGATCTAAAGTATTACATCCACGAAATCAATCGGTGGCAACCGGTCATCGGTGTTAGTGTAGATGATGCCCATAGTCAGAATAAAGGAACAGAATTTTTGGTTCCGGCTTATGATTCATTTGGATTTGGGATTTTTGCTTATGCAAAGAAAAACTGGGAAAACAACACTTTTAGCTTAGGTGCCCGTTACGATTTCCGCAAAAACAATGGCAAACAATTGTTTGATGGGGCTGAAGAATTATTTGCTCCTTTTCAAAATAAATTCTCAAATGTTAGCGGTGCAGTAGGCTTTACCCATCAATTCAATGAAAAACTAAATTTCAAAGCAAATGCCGGTTCTGCTTTTCGTGCTCCAAATCCTGCCGAATTGGGCTCTAATGGTGTACATGAAGGAACTTTCCGTTATGAAGTTGGCAATCCGGATTTAAGTCCGGAACGTAGCTATCAAATTGATGCCGCTTTAGAATATGAAGATAAGATAGTTAGTGCAAATGTTAATATCTATAACAATTATATTCACAATTATATTTATGCATCAAACGAAGGCGAATTGAGAGATGTTGATGGAACAGATTTCCCAGTTTACCGTTATGGACAAGTGAACGCAAACCTTTATGGTGCTGAGGCCAGTTTAACCATTCATCCGGTTCCGTTTATTCACTTCGAAAATACTTTTGGTTATGTACATGCACAAAACAATACGCTAGGGAAACCACTGGCTTTTATCCCTGCGGCAACATTAAGAAATGAATTGCGTTTCGAACCTAAGCTTAAAGGAACAAGTGATGCTTATTTATCTGTAGGCATAAATTCTGCATTTAAACAAAGTCGCATTGACGATGTTTTTGAAACCCCAACAAGTGGATATACGCTACTAAATGCAGGGATCGGAGCTACATTTAATATAGGCAAGCAGCCGGTTAAATTATCAGTTTCCGCAAACAACTTGTTAGATCAGAAATATTATGACGCTTTGAGCAGATTTAAACCGGGCCGTTTTGATCAGGAAAATCCAAATTTAGGCGTTTACAATACCGGAAGAAACATCACTTTTGGATTATATGTGCCTTTTAATTTGATGAAGTAATAAAAATCTGGACGCTAATGAGAAAAGCCGACAAATAATCGTCGGCTTTTCTATACTGCTCGTCATGCTGAACTTGTTTCAGCATCTCATTGGGGAAGACTCTGAAACAAGTTCAGAGTGACTCTACTCCAAATAAACTATCTCTTAAAAACTTCCCTTTTCGCTCTCACATATTGATTCGGCCATTCCGTATCATCGCCTAATATTTGTGCTGCATGAGTAGGGAAATAAGCATTACGTAATGATTCCCGGGCAATGAAAATGAGATCAGCTTTATCTTGTTCCAAAATTTCTTCTGCCTGTTGTGCTTCTACAATTACACCAACCGCACCTGTCCTGATTCCGATTTCATTTCTAATTTTATCAGCAAAGGAAACCTGGTAATTTCGTCTTGCCGGGATAATGGCATCCGGAATATTGCCACCAGATGAGGTATCAATCAGATCAACACCTTTATCTTTTAAAACGGCTGCCAATTGAACAGAATCATTTTCATTCCATCCAGCCTTGGTCCAATCAGTAGCTGAAATGCGGATAAATAAAGGTAGATTTTCTGGCCAAACCGATTGCACGGCCTCAACTACATCAATAACCAAACGAATGCGATTTTCGAAACTTCCTCCATAAATATCGGTTCGTTTATTACTTAAAGGACTGAAAAATTCATGTAGCAGATAACCATGTGCAGCGTGAATTTCAAGAACTTTATAGCCTACACGCTCAGCACGTTTTGCCGCATCTCTAAAAGCCGAAACTATTTTTTGAATTTCTGCAATGCTCAATTCATGAGGTTCAACCTGACTTTGTTTAAACGGGATGGGAGATGGGGCTACTGGTTTCCAGCTATTTTCGCCCTCAGCAATTTGCTCTCCACCTTTCCATGGTACTTCACAACTTGCTTTTCTTCCGGCATGTGCCAATTGAATACCTGCAATAGCGCCGTTATCATGAATAAAAGAAACAATCTGTTTCAGTTTTTCCATGTGTTCATCTTTCCAGATACCTAAATCGGCATAAGTAATTCTTCCATCTTCGGTAACAGCCGATGCTTCCTGAATAATTAATGCCGCACCACCAACTGCACGGCTTCCTAAATGAACCAAATGCCAATCGTTGGCAAAACCATCAATAGCCGAATATTGGCACATTGGAGATATAACGATTCGGTTTTTAAACGTAACATCCTTTATCGTTAAAGGAGAAAATAATTTCGACATAGTATTATTAATTTATTCAACCACAGAGAACACAAAGGGATATACACAGAGAACACAAAACTTTTTCGTTCTTCACAATTCAAAACACAGTTCTTCCTCTGTGAAAAACGTTGCGCGCTTTGCGGTTATTTTTTTATCTAAAAACCTGCATTCTTTAATTCTATATTGATGAATTGTATTTCTTCAGCGCTCAATTTAACCTTAATTGCCTCTGCGTTTTGTATAGATTGTTTGGCATTTCTGGCCCCCGCTAAGGCGATGGTAATTCCCGGACGTTCGATTGTCCAACGTAAAACCAACTGAGATAACGAGGCATTTTTCTCATCAGCCAAAGGCTTGATCTTATTTAAAAAAGCATTTGTTTTCTGGATGCTTTCAGGAGTAAAAAAACGATGTCCCTTCCTATGGTCTCCTTCTTCAAACTTATAATTTGCTGTCATTTTTCCGGTTAACAAACCACGTTCCATTGGACTATAAGCCAGAATCGATTTGTTTTTTTCGATGCAATATGGAACAGTTTCACTTTCAATGCCACGATTTACCATACTGAAAGGAACCTGGTTGGAAATGATTTCCAAAGTTTCATCCGCTTCTTTTAATTGAGCTACATTGTAATTGCAAACCCCGGCATAACGAACTTTTCCTTGCTCAATTAATCTGCTAACTGCTTCCATTGTTTCATGGATAGGTGTTGTCAGGTCTGGCCAATGGATTTGATACAAATCGATATAATCCGTACCCAAACGTTTTAAAGATTGCTCACATTCATAAATTACACTTTCCTTACCTGCATATTTATAAACATCGATATCCTCACCAGCATTGTTTTTGCTTTTCATGGCTAACTCTCCTTTAACCAAATCCCAACGCATCCCGAATTTGGTCACGATTTGAAGTTTATCTCTTGATATTCCTTTTATCGCATCACCTACAATTTCTTCACTATCGCCTTGTCCATAAATTGGGGCAGTATCAATTGAAGTTACCCCTGCATCATAACCTGCTCTGATGGCTTCGATAGCATCATTTCTATCTGTGCTTCCCCACATCCAACCACCTGCAGCCCAGGCGCCAAAAGTGATTACCGAAAGTTCTAAATCTGAGTTTCCAATTTTTCTGTATTCCATAATTATTTTTTAATGAGTTTATCAACTGCGTAATTGTTATGTGGTAAGTATGCCAATAACACCGAAACAAATGCTATATGGATGAGTTGTGAGGGTAAAGCTTCCCAGTTTTCTATAAGTGTGGTGCCGAAAATCAAGGCTAAAGAAATCAACCCTCCCAATAATAAACCTTGCCGCGTAAATAAACCCAACAGAATCAACAAGCCCGAAATAGATTCTGCAATAGGTAAAAGATAACTAAAAGGCAGAACCAGAACCTCAGGTAAAATAGATTTTGAAAACTGGCCAAGCATCCAATTGCTAAAACCCTCCAGCTTAGGTAAACGTACTAATCCGTGACCGAAAAAGCTTAAACCGATTGCCAATCTGCTAAGCAGGTATGCCCATTTTGTATCCATAAAACCGAGTTATTATGTACAAACATACAATCTCCGGATTAAGGATACTTGAATTGAGCAAAGATTAACTTAGATTTTACAAAAGTGCTATAAAATTTCCTCTGAGATTACATTTAGCCACGAAGTCGCTAAGGCCATCAAGATATAGAAAAATATTTTGTGTACTTTGCGCTTTTCTTTGTGTACTCTGCGGTTAAAAACAATAATAACCATGGGCTTTTACCATTCAAAACCCTGCATAAAACTTACCGTTTTCTTAATATCACCTGATAAAATCCGATCGGCATCGTTAAAGCTTACCTCTTTTCTATAAGCCGAAACCAAACCCTCTATTGCTGGTGATGATTTTAAAGGTCGTCGCAAATCCAAAGCCTGTGTAGCAGTCAAAAGCTCTATGGCCAATATATTTTCGAGATTCTTAACTACACGCAAACATTTTGTTGCACCATTAGCGCCCATACTCACATGATCTTCTTGCCCATTACTGCTCACAATACTATCAACTGATGATGGTGTACAAAGTTGTTTATTTTCACTTACTATGGATGCCGCGGTATATTGTGCAATCATTAGCCCGGAATTTAAACCCGCATTCTTAACTAAAAATGGAGGCAAATCACGCTGACCAGAGATTAACTGGAAAGTTCTTCTTTCGGAAATGGAACCCAATTCTGCCAAAGCAATACAAAGAAAATCTAAACTTAGGGCCAGTGGCTGACCATGAAAATTGCCTGCCGAAATGATCCGGTCTTCATCTGGAAAAACATTTGGATTATCTGTTACCGAATTAATCTCCGTTTCGAAAACAGAGCGGATATAAGTAATGCTATCCTTACTAGCTCCATGTACCTGTGGCACGCAACGGAAAGAATATGGATCCTGTGTTTGTTTGCCATCACGGGAAATGAGCTCACTTCCATTTAACCAATCGCTTATTATTCTTGCTGTTTCAACCTGTCCCTTATGCGGTCTTATTTGATGGCTTAGCACATCAAAAGGATCAATACGGCAATCGAAAGCATCAATGGAAATAGCGGCAATCGCATCTGCCCAATTACTTAGTTTCTCTGTTTTAAGCAAAATGTAAACCCCATAAGCACTCATAAATTGAGTGCCATTTATTAAAGCCAAGCCCTCTTTTGGTTGTAAGGAAAGTACTTGCCAGTTTAACTTTTGATAAAGCGCTGAGGTTTTAACTTTATTTCCCTGATAAAAGACTTCACCTTCACCAATTAAGGGTAATGCTAAATGTGCTAGCGGAGCTAAATCGCCTGATGCACCCAAAGAACCTTGCGTATAAACTACAGGCAAAATATCGTGATTATAAAAATCGATTAATCTTTGTACTGTTTTTAAATCAATAGCCGAGAAACCATAACTTAAAGACTGAATTTTTAAAAGCAACATTAACTTTACAATCTCATTTGGCACCTCTTCGCCCGTTCCACAGGCATGAGAAAGGAGGAGATTATGCTGTAATTTGGTTAGGTTTTCTTGCTCTACTTTTACATTTTGCAAATAGCCAAAGCCTGTATTAATTCCATAAACCGGTTCTTTATGATGCTTTAACTTATCATCAAGATAGTTTCTGCATTTTTCAATTCGCTTAATCGATTCCTCACTTAGTGCAATTGATTTTGCCTGGACAATAATTTCTGAAAGGGTATTTATGTTTAATGGCTCTTCGCCTATGTAAAAAACGGGCATGATTTTTAATCGATATGGTTGGGTAAAAATATAAATTAAGTATTAAATTAGGCCGATTAGCCATTGATATTAGTCACAAATAATTTTAACCATGAAGAAATTTTTCCTTTTAGCTGTTGTTTTCCTAATTGTTCTTAATCATACAAAAGCACAAAAAATTGATACTTTATCCATTACACTTGAAAATGTGAAATATCCTCAGCCGATTAAATATCTACCTATAAATACCGAGGGACAGGATATAAAAATGGCCTATATGGACGTGGCGCCTACCATTAACGCAAACGGAAGAACCGTAATCCTTTTTCATGGAAAAAATTTTGCCGGTTATTATTGGGGCAATGTGATTAAAGCCTTAACATCTGTAGGTTATAGAGTTATCGCTCCCGATCAAATAGGTTTTGGCAGATCATCTAAACCATTTATTCGTTATAATTTCCAGCAAATGGCAAGCTGGAATAAAAAATTGCTTGACACTTTGGGTATCCAAAAAACAATCGTTTTAGGACATAGCATGGGTGGAATGTTAGCCACCCGATTTGCCTTAATGTACCCGGATAAAACAGAAAAATTATTACTCGAAAATCCAATAGGTCTGGAAGATTATAAAACATTTGTTCCCTCCATTACCATCGAACAACAATATCAGAAAGAACTTAAAACAACCGCCGAAAGTGTGCGTAAATATTACCAAAGCTCCTATTTTACCTTGTGGAAACCCGAATATGAAAGCCTGGTGAATGTTGCTGCTGGGGTAACTTTTAGTGCAGATTATCCAAGATGGGCAAAAGTGGCGGCAATGACCTATACCATGATATATGAACAACCAGTAGTTTATGAATTTCAGAATTTAAAAGTGCCAACAGTACTATTTATTGGAAAAGAGGATAAAACCATCGTGGGAAAAGGACTTTTAACACCAGAACAACAAGCTTTACATGGACAGTATAAAATTTTAGGAAAGCAAACCGCGGCTAAAATACCAGGGGCTAAAATTGTAGAATTTGAGGCTTGTGGACATATCCCTCATATCGAAATCCCAACAGAATTTTTGGTGGCCCTTATTGGGAGTTTGTAGTTGAACAAAAAGATTAAAGCTGACATGCTTTATAAATTCAAACCTCACAGGTTTTAAAAATCTGTGAGGTTTAATACCTAAATTTAAAACATTAACGCGGACAGACAAAACCCAAGAATTACTGTTATTATTTTATCTGATTTCTTTACCACTTATCTTATTAATGCCTTGCATTTCAAAATCTATGTTTTGGCCACTGGATTTCATGGTGCCAATCATTTCAATACGTAAATGACCATTTATGATCATGCCTGTTTTAATATCAAGTTCAACATCTCCGGAATTTGTTCCCTTTAAATCGGTTTCCATCTTGTTTCCCGGAGTTTCAAAACCACCTTTTGATATTAATTTACCATTCACCCCAAGAATTGCAATACCATCCTTAACTTCTTTAAGGGTATAAGTGGTAATCGTTTCGATAGGCATACTCATTTGCATTTTTGTATCAACCGTCCAGCTGTCCCCAATCTTAACTGGTTTATCTGGGTAAATTCTAAAAGATGACTCCATGGTTTGTTTCATCGCTTCAGAATTGAATTGCTTACTTAATGAATTTTTAATTTGGCTGGCCTGGCTTGCATCTTTCGACATTTTAGCGGCTATATTGTCCAACATTTTTTCAACTCCGGTAACCGATTTTATTTCGCCATTTGCTCCAGAAACCATATTGAAAGTTGCTCCTTTTAAAGCACTAAAGGGGTTTTGTTTAGTGCTATCCTGTTGGTCAGAATCAAATGTCATTGTGCTGCTTCCCGCAACTGATTTTATATTGATGTGGTTATAAATAACCTTAATATTTTTGTCTCCATTATTACCGTCAGCAATATCGAAAGTATAATCTGTGCCAATACTTTGGTTAAGATTGATATTCCGTCCATTAATTTTTTGATTAATAATCTGATCCGAAGTAATTGAAAAATCATACTTTTTACCTGCTTGGTAGTTTTGTTTTAGAACATAGGTTTTTTGGGCAAATACACTTATTGAAATCAGGATACAGGTAAAAGTGGTTAGTATTTTCATTATCGACCGATTGTTTTATTGCTAAATTGTTTTTGAATTAATATTTTGGAGGTTGATTATTGCTTATTGGACATTGGTTATTTTTAGCCCGCAGGATGTTGAGCAAAAATCCGACTCAATTGCTGATATAAATCTGGATGTTTTTCTTTTAACAACTCTGGTTTCTCAAAGAAATATTCTGAAACAACAGCAAAAAATTCTGCCTGGTTTGTAATAGCATAAGGGTTAATATCTGATTTATCATCTTCAATACGTTCAATTTCTTCGTGCATCATTTTAATCCAAGGCAAAGTATATTCATGTCCCATCAGATTTTCGGGAATACCATCAATTGCTCCATCAGATTTATCTAAAAGATGAACAAATTCATGAATAGCCGTATTTTCCTTATCTACATTTTTGGAAAATCCATGACGCAAAGCAGAGCGGGATAAAATCATCTGTCCATTCATGTAACCGCTGCCAACCATGCCCGCGATATTCCTTTCGCCACCTTCAAACTGAAAATCTTTATTGAAAGTATCTGGATATAAGAGTACGCTACTCAAATTTTTATATTGCCAGTCTTCGAATCCAAAAATTGGGATTACAGCACTCGATGCGATAAGCAATTCATCTAAAGTAGTCATTTCCAAACCCACACCTTCAATTCTAACCGTACTGAAAAACTCGGCGATTTTTTGTTCAAATCTTAATTTATCCGTAGAATCAAGATTATAATAGTAGCCAACATAATCGTTCAAAATCTGCCTGTCTGTATCCGTTAAGGGCTCTATTGCAGGTTTCTTTTTTCGCAGAATAAAATACAGCGTAAGTAAGAAAATTGGAATAAGATAGGCAAATGGTAATGAGTTCATCTTGAGATTACATTGATTTTTATATGATTACATTGATTTAGTTGCTGGCTAATAACTTGGGATCTGTACAACTTAGCTATCAACCATGGACTATCAACTTTAAATTGATCCTAACTTTCTAAAATTTCGAGCTGAATTAAAACATCTTCTCTTGTAACAGGGTAAGGCTTATTATCTGTTAAGGATTGGTAGACCGCATCAAAAAGAGGCAGGTAATTTCCGGTTTCTGATAGAATAGTTTCGTCAGTTTTATTTCCATCAGCATCAATTGTGGTGAGTAATCCACCTTTTTCCGAAGGTTCAATGCCGTAACCAACATCGGTTAGCTTCATCCCTGCCAACAATTGTTCTTCCTGAATATCAGCTCTCTGTTTGATAAAGCTTCCATCTACTCCATGTAATACAAATGCTGCTTGTGGATTTACAACCAACATACTTGAGGTTACAGATACATTTATATTATCCTGATAACTCAACTGGATACTAAAATAGTCATCAACCAGGGTTCCTTCCCTATTTTTGCCCAACACCTTATGGTAACTCAATGGTTTACCAAATAAACCAATAACCTGATCCAAAAGATGTGGACCTAAATCATAAAGTAAGCCACTTGCCTCAATAGGATTTTCCTTAAAAGCTTTTGGTCCAATTACATTTCTGTAACGGTCGTATCGCAAATGCATTTCATTTAATTTACCCAATTTGCCACTTGTCAATACCTTTTTAACGGATATAAAATCACTGTCCCAACGACGGTTCTGATAAAAAAAAATTTGTTTTCCAACGCTGTCTGCCAATTCAAAAAGTATTTTGGCCTGTGCAGATGTTGCTGTAAATGGCTTTTCCACCAAAATATGTTTACCTTTTTCTAAAGCTGCTTTTGAATGCTCATAATGAAGATTATTTGGCGTATTAATGATGACCAGTTCTATTTCATTATCGCTCAATAGTTCATCAACACTATTATAACTGATTACAGTTGGGTAATCTTCCTGCACTTTTTTTGTGCTCCGTTCGGTAACCGCCCGTAAATTAAATCCGCTATGAGCGTTTAAGAATGGCGCATGAAAAACCTTGCCCGACATGCCGTAAGCTAATAAGCCAGCCTCAATTATTTTATTTGAATTTGTATCCATAAACTATAAATGTAACCAAAAATACAATAATGCTTTAAAGGTTTTGTGTGAAAACCGTAAAGCTTTTACTTTATTGCTATAAACCTTTTTACAGTATCTTTGCAAAATATGAAACCCTCAGAGATTAATGCCAAATGGAAAGTTTTGCAGGAAAGGATTGCAAAAGAATTTGATTCAGAGTTTCCGGATTTAAAGGTTATGCTATTTCTGATTGGCGTTCAGGAACTGGGCAAAGGACCAAAGAAATATAGCAAACGCCAAAAGGAAGAATTGATGCATATTGCCACTTGTCGCCTTTTAAGTGAGATGGGTTTTTACGAATTGGAGGGTTTAGATCAGGATGGCTGGCCACATTGGAAATTGGTTAAGGCAATTCCACCTTATACTATGCTTGAACAGGAAATGCTGATGAAATCTTTAGTGGTTAGTTATTTTGAGGATATCTATTCTTAGTTTTTAACCGCAAAGGACACAAAGTTTTTTAAAAATAATTATAATCCAATTCGGCATTCTTCTCTTTGCACTCCATTCCGTGCTCTCTGCTAATCGTAAAACTCCCTAAACAAAAAAGCCCCAATACGTAAGCATTGGGGCTGAAGGTATGTTGATCTTCTATGCAGAAGGAAGATGCTAAAATTACCCTTGTTTTTGTGCTGCTGCTTTTAACTGTTCGTTAGCAACGATAACGATTTCTACACGACGGTTTTGAGCACGACCTGCATCAGTTTCGTTATCAGCAATTGGCTCTGAGAAACCTTTTCCAATGGTTACCAATCTTGATGAAGGAACACCCTGAGAAACAGCGTAAGCTTTAACAGCTGAAGCTCTTCTTTCTGATAAGCCTTGATTGTATACTTCAGTACCTTTATTATCGGTATGACCAATAACTTTAACATCGGTATCCGGATATTGATTTAACGATGAGGCCAAACTTTGAATATTTGTTTTAGCTGCATCTTTTAAAGCTGTTTTATCAAAATCGAATAAAATACCGCTATCGAATTTTACAATAATTCCTTCGCCCTCACGAATAACTTCTGCATTAGGAATTGCTTTTTGAATTTCAGCAGCTTGTTTATCCATTCTGCGGCCAATAAAAGCACCGGCTGTACCACCGATGGCACCGCCTATCAATGCACCAACCGCAGTATTACCTGCTTTTTTACCAATTAACGCACCAATTACACCACCTGCCGCTGCACCGATACCTGCTCCTTTTTGTGTTTTAGTTAAACTATCGCAGCTTTGAAAAGCCATCGAACCAACTGCTAATCCTATGCTTAATGTTGCTATTCTTACTTTTGAAATATTCATAATAATGTAGGTTTAATTTCCTCATTTGGTTATTCAAACACAATGCCAAAAATCATCTTTAGCTGATTTTACTTTGATTTCAGGAGAATAGAGCCAAAAAGAATCTTTTAATGTATCATTTTTAGTACAAAACTTAGGCGGAGAAATAGCTTTCCAATTCTTTCAGGGTATTTTCGTCTGTTCTGAAATCTTTTATCACCAAGCCTTTTTCTACCAAAATTATACGATTACAAACATCCGTAACATGGTTTAAATCGTGGCTGGAAATAAAAGTCGTCATGTTTCCTGTTTGTTCTTTTAAAAGCTTTTTTAAGCGAATTTGGGTCGTGGGGTCGAGGTTGGCAAAAGGTTCATCTAAAATTAAAATTTCAGGTTTCTGCATTAATGCTGCTGCAATACCAACTTTGTTCTGGTTTCCTTTACTGAAATCGCGAATATATTTCCCGCTATTTAAGATTTCAGCATTAAAAAACTCTACATATTGCGCCAGATAGGTCTCAACATCGGCCATACTTAAATTATGCAAGCTGCCAATGAAAGTAAAATACTCCTCAGGCGTTAAGTAATCAATTAAAAACCCTTCATCCAAAAACGATGCAGTGTAATCTTTCCAGGCATCATTCTTCATTACATTTTCCCCTTTTGATAACACTTCACCTTGCGATGGGCGAATCAAATCTAAAAGCATACGAAAAAAAGTAGTTTTCCCTGCGCCATTATTACCGACCAAACCAACAGTTTCTCCCTGTGATATTTGCAAGTATTCGATGTTTACAGCAGTTTTATCGCCATAAACTTTCTTCAAATTTTTAACTTCTAAAATCATAACTATTCTCTAAAGCCCTCGGCTATTTTATATCGTTGTTGTTCAAATCTATTTGTAATGAAGTTTACCCAGAAGCTGCGCATAAACAACATGATTAAGCCAAATAACGAAATCACGATCAACCCTAAATATGGTTTATCCAGCAAGCCAAAGGGCAGATAAATAAAAAGTGGCAGCAAAATAAAAGGGAAACTCAAAATCCATTGTGTAGCACCAGTTCCTTGCCAGTTAAAACTTGCACCCTTGGTAAGATCCAGTCGTTTATAATTCATCGTAGCGAAATAAAGGACAAGAACGGTTCCGAAACCGATATTGTATAGATAAGCGGCCAAGTGTAAAAGCAATAATTTTGGGCTCATAAATCCATAAAAACTAGCCAAAAGCGTTATGGTTGTACAGGCAATTGTAAAAAGCAAAAACTTCGCTTTTATGTAATCTTTAAAATCAATTTTATTGCTTAATAATCCATCAAAATGGGCGCTTTGCCAGGCAAACATGAATTGGCCATAGGTAATGATGGAAATACCTGTCATAAATATTGCCGCAAAAATCATTTTACCGAACGAATCGGAATCAATCATAGGTTGTTTATAGAAAATGAATCCGTAAAACAAGAAAAAGCAACCCATCAAAACCGAAGAGCGGGGACGTTTGTGGCGCAATATCAATTTCAATTCCAAAGCAGCCAACTCTCCAACTTTACCGAAGTGATTAAGGAAAGCGTAATCCGTACTTACTTTTTTCTCTTGTTTCGACCCCAATTCCTCAGCATAAAGATTTTTACGCAAGAAATTTGAGTTTATCATAAACATTGCAACAGCAACAATCATAAAAGCAAAACCGTAGTATGGATGTATGGCTATTGCTCGGAAAACAAAATCAGAACCTGCCATTATAGAAATAATTTTATAGTATTCAAGTGCAGCAAAAGTGGCGATTACAACTAAACCAATCAAAGTGTAGAGCACGTTTGTAATCGATTTCCTCTTAATATACAACACAAAATAGTTATTGAACACCACCATTGATAATATCGAAGCAATGTACATCAAAGTTGTAAAATCCCCATAAGAATCCAATATCTCTGTAAAACAAAAAGGCAGAAACAGGAAAAATGGCCATAAATTAAATACCGAAAACAGCGCCTTAACATTTAAAAAATTAATGATTTTGCTTTTGGATATTTTAAGATGTAAATAAGGAATAATACTTAGCGTGGGTAACTCCTGAAGCTGCAAACGCATCAAAAAATCGAAGGCAAAATAATAAAGGATAATTCCATTAAAGCTTTTTAATGCATCTTGATGGGGAAATATTTTTGGCAGAAAAATCGTCATTCCAAAACCGACACCAATAGCAACAGCAAGAAAATATAACATAAAAAAGCCTAAAACAATTTGGGCAGCAATACTGCCTCCTCTGTTTCGCGAACGCCAGAATGATTTCCATTGATGGCCCAAAAAAGTATTCAGCATATAAAATTTGGTGATTTATTTGGTTAAAATTTTTATTTTATTCGATTGTTATATCAATAATTGTATTTGTCTTTCCAGTTGTGTTTTAGTTTCTCCCGCAACTTTTCTTCAGCAGGATTTTTACCTGGATCGTAAAGTTTAGTACCACTCAACTCCTCAGGGAAATACTCTTGAGGTGAAAAATTACCTTCAAATCCATGCGAGTATTGATAATCTTTTCCATAGCCAATATTCTTCATCAGCTTGGTTGGCGCGTTACGAATGTGTAAAGGGACAGGCAAATTTCCGGTTTGCTTTACCAAATCCTGAGCTTTATTTATTGCCATATAAGATGCATTACTTTTTGCCGAACTTGCTAGATAAGTTACACATTGCGATAAAATAATCCTCGCTTCCGGATATCCAATTACATTAACCGCAGTGAAGCAATTATTAGCCAAAAGCAAGGCATTTGGATTTGCATTTCCAATATCTTCTGATGATAAAATCAATAATCTGCGCGCAATAAACAAAGGGTCTTCACCTCCTTCAATCATTCTGGCCAACCAATAAACAGCTGCATTCGGGTCGCTACCACGGATGGATTTTATAAATGCAGAAATAATATCATAATGCTGCTCACCAGCCTTATCGTACAAAGCCAGATTTTGCTGTGCATGGGCCAAAACATTTTCATTGCTGAGCGTGATTTTATCTCCACCGATGCCATTAACCGCAATTTCCAAAACGTTTAAAAGTTTACGGGCATCACCACCAGAAAGGCGGATTAAAGCCTCTTGTTCTTTTATCGTGATTTTCTTTTCAGAAAGAATTTTATCTTTTTTAATAGCGGTTTGTAAGAGTCCCACAAGTTCATCTTCTGTTAGTGATTTCAGAATATAAACCTGACAGCGCGAAAGCAATGCGGATATAACCTCAAAAGATGGATTTTCTGTTGTAGCACCAATTAAAGTTACCAAACCTCGCTCAACAGCACCCAACAGACTATCTTGTTGCGACTTGCTGAAACGATGAATTTCATCAATGAACAAAATCGGCAAACCTAAAAAACTATCCTTTAACTGAGCTGCCTTGTCGATTACTTCGCGGACATCTTTTACGCCACTATTAATCGCACTAAGATTGAAAAATGGCCTGTCTAAAGTTTGAGAAATAATATAGGCCAAAGTGGTTTTTCCGACCCCTGGCGGCCCCCAAAAAATCATTGACGGTAGCTGGCCACTCTCAATTGCTTTGCGCAATACCGCATTCTGGCCAACCAAATGCTGTTGCCCAATATATTCATCCAGGTTTTGAGGGCGCATGCGTTCGGCTAAAGGGGCTTGGTTTTGCATAATGGTAAATATAAGATTTTAACAGAAAGCTGATGACTCTTATTTAAAAATCTGTATTTTTAAATGAGAAAACAATCACTAAAGAATATTAGCTAATAATCACAGGTATATTTACTTTGTGGCTTTGTCCTAGATGGTTAACCAACTTATTGTCCACAATCATGAAAGATAACTTTTCTACCCAATCGGCGGAATATGCAATGTTCAGACCAACATATCCACAAGAATTATACGACTACTTGTTTTCACTTTTGAAGAATGCAAATGCGGCTTGGGATTGTGCAACGGGAAATGGGCAAGTTGCTAGGGTTTTATCCCGTTATTTTAAAAAAGTTTATGCAACCGACATTAGCGAGAATCAATTGAAAAATGCCTTACAATTACCAAATATCATTTACAGCATTGGACCCGCCGAACAAACCTCTTTTGCAAATGACAGCTTCGACTTAATTACGGTTGCCCAAGCGATACATTGGTTTAATTTTGAAGCTTTTTATACTGAAGTTAAAAGGACTTTAAAACCTGATGGTCTTTTTGCTGTAATTGGTTATGGACTAATGCATATTGATAAAAAGGTTGATACCGTAGTTCATAAACTTTATGAGGATGTCCTCGGGAAATACTGGGACCCTGAACGCAGATATATTGAAGAAAATTATCAAACCATACCTTTCCCATTTGATGAAATTACAGCACCTCATTTTCAGATAAAAACGACCTGGAGCCTTAACCAGTTGATAGGTTATTTGAATACCTGGTCGGCATTGCAGCATTACAAAAAAGCAAATGACAGAAACCCTTTAGAATATCTGTTTACAGAGTTAAAATCAGCCTGGGGGGATGCTGCAGAAAAAGATGTTCATTTCCCGGTATTATTGCGGGTTGGACGATGAGAATCTATTTTTTCGTCATTGCAAAAACAAAAAGAATTTTAACCAACCTTTCTTCGTACCCTTAGTGGTTAAATTTTAAACTAAGCCCTATCGATTAGAACCAAATTTTAACCGCAGAGGGCACAAAGTTTTTCGCAAAGAACACAAAGCAAATCGCTTAAAATTTTTATAAAAAGATATAAACAGTCGAATAGCAACATCTCAAACCATGGCAAAGACTTAGCGTTCTTTGCGTAAACTCTGCGTACTTTGCGGTTAATTTTTTAATAATGTGTGGCTGATCAATTCCTTTCTTAACACAGAATCTTTGTGGTTAAACCTTATTTCAGTAAATCCAAAATGGCCGAAACACTTAACTTTTTCTGTTCGCCGCTTTGCATATCCTTTAAGGTAAGTTCGCCGCTCTGAATTTCATCGCCACCGATTAAAATTACATAAGGAATTTTCTTCGCATCGGCATAAGCCATTTGCTTTTTCAATTTCGCTAATGTTGGATATAATTCAGCAGAGATATTGGCATTTCTAAGTTGTTGTAGAATCGGCAAGGCATATTTTTCTGCTTCTTCATCAAAATTGCTAATCAAAACTTTTGTTCCAATTTCGGCTGATGTTGGGAAAAGATTGAGTTCTTCCAAAACATCATAAATACGGTCGGCACCAAAAGAAACACCTACGCCAGTTAGGCCTTTTAAACCAAACATCCCGGTTAAATCATCATAACGACCGCCACCACCAATACTGCCCATGGCAACTTCATTGGTTTTAACTTCAAAAATACAACCTGTATAATAGTTTAAGCCGCGAGCTAAAGTAATATCTAGTTCTAGTTCTAGTTTGGAGTTTGGAGTTTGGAGTTTGGAACTTAGGGCACTTACATATTCAAAAACCGTTTCGATTTCGGCAATACCTTTTAAACCAATTTCAGAATCAGCCAGAACGGTTTTTAAACTTTCCAACTTTTCAACATTAGAACCCTCTAACAATATAACAGGGCGCAATTTTTCTAAATCCTGTTCAGTAAAACCACGTTCCAGCAATTCTTTACTTACCCCATCCAAACCAATTTTATCCAGTTTATCAATGGCGACAGTCATGTCAACAATCAAATCAGGTTTACCTATAATCTCGGCGATACCTGATAGAATTTTTCTATTATTGATTTTTATACTGAAATCTTTCAAGCCTAAATTGCTTAGTGCCTCATCGTAGATCAGAATAAATTCTGCCTCATTTAATAAACTTTCTGAACCTACCACATCCACATCGCATTGATAAAATTCGCGGTATCTGCCTTTTTGCGGTCTATCCGCACGCCAAACCGGCTGAACCTGGAAACGTTTAAAAGGCAATGTGATTTCATTCTGGTGCATTACCACATAACGGGCGAAAGGCACAGTTAAATCGTAACGTAATGCTTTTTCGGAAATCTTAAAAGTTATGAGTTGTGAGTTTTTAGTTGTGAGTAAATCTGAATCTACCTTATTTAAAAAATCTCCACTATTCAGTATTTTAAAAATCAGTTTATCGCCCTCTTCTCCATATTTACCTGTCAAAGTAGAAAGATTTTCCATGCTTGGGGTTTGAATTTCAGCATAACCATATTTACGGAATACTTTTTTAATGGTATCGAAAATATAGTTGCGTTTAATCATCTCCACTGGCGAGAAATCGCGGGTACCTTTTGCTAATGAGGGTTTAATTACTGACATAGCCGCAAAAGTACAAAAATGTTTAGAATGAAATTAAGCACAGAGGAAACGGAGTTTTCACAGAGCGCAAAATTAGTTTGTCGGTCGTCATGATTAAACCTGTAAGGTTTTAGAAACCTTACAGGTTTGAAAAAGACTGAAACAAATGGCCAGGTCTAATCCAAAACTAGTATACAACTCTTTCCAAAATACTTTTATAATCTACTTTCTAAATATCGAATATAATACCTTGCTTTATAGGCAAAAAAGCTAAATTTGCGACAACAAAAATCAAAAACTATCATGAGTTTCAGAATAGAACACGATACTATGGGCGAGGTGCAGGTACCCGCCGATAAATACTGGGGTGCACAAACCGAACGCTCACGCAATAACTTCAAAATCGGACCTGAAGGTTCGATGCCAAAAGAAATTATTCATGCCTTTGGATATCTCAAAAAAGCAGCAGCACAAGCCAATACTGAGCTTGGTGTATTATCTGCTGAGAAAGCTGAATTAATTGCCAAAGCTTGCGATGAGATTATCGCTGGTCAGTTAGACGACCAATTTCCATTGGTTATCTGGCAAACGGGTTCGGGAACGCAAAGCAACATGAATGGTAACGAGGTAATCGCGAACCGTGCTCATGTAATCAACGGTGGTAGCCTTGCTGATGACAAAAAAATTCTTCACCCGAACGATGATGTAAACAAATCGCAATCATCTAACGATACATATCCAACAGCCATGCACATTGCGGCATACAAGCTTACGGTAGAAAATACAATTCCGGGACTAGAGAAATTAAGAAATACTTTGGCCAAAAAAGTTGAAGAATTTAGCTCAATTGTTAAAACTGGTCGCACCCACTTTATGGATGCTACACCGCTTACTTTAGGACAAGAGTTTTCTGGCTATGTTCAGCAAATTGACAACAGCATCAGGGCAATTAAAAATGCTTTAGTTATGGTTGCCGAACTGGCTTTGGGCGGTACAGCAGTTGGTACGGGCTTAAATACACCTAAAGGTTATGATGTTTTAGTGGCCAAAAAGATTGCGGATTTAACTGGTTTGCCTTTTGTTACGGCACCAAATAAATTCGAAGCTTTAGCTGCTCACGATGCCATGGTGGAGCTTTCGGGAGCTTTAAAACGTACTGCCGTTGCGCTAATGAAGGTGGCTAATGATATTCGTATGTTAAGTTCCGGACCACGTTGCGGCATTGGCGAAATCGTGATTCCCGATAACGAACCAGGATCATCAATCATGCCTGGAAAAGTTAATCCAACCCAGCCAGAGGCATTAACAATGGTTTGCGCACAGGTTATGGGGAATGATGTTGCCGTTTCAATCGGTGGTGCGACTGGTCATTTCGAACTAAACGTTTTCAAACCTTTAATTGCAGCAAATGTATTACAATCAGCACGCCTGATCGGCGATGCCTGTGTTTCTTTCAATGATAAATGTGCAGAGGGAATTACTGCTAATGAACCTGAGATTCAGAAACATTTACAAAACTCATTAATGTTGGTTACGGCTCTAAATCCACATGTAGGTTACGAAAATGCAGCCAAAATTGCTAAAAAAGCACATAAAGAGAATAAAACGTTAAAAGCTGCTGCGGTTGAATTAGGACTTTTAACCAATGAGCAATTCGATGAGTGGGTTCGTCCGGAAGATATGGTTGGCAGCTTAAAATAACCCCATAATATACTGAAAACGAATTGTTTAAGAATTTGAAAAGCAGAATACATAGCCTTTCGGTCCCGTTTTCTGCTTTTCGTTTAATCTTTTCAAACCTATGAGGCTTTAAAAACCTTATAGGTTTACACATTAAACTGCATAATGATTATCCGGATATAAAGTTAAAAGAGGACATCACAATTAATATTAGAAATAAAAAAATGCAAAATTCAATAACCGCTACTCTTTTAAGTTTAACATCAGTGATCTCACCTCTAATTGTATTGGCTACCTCTTGTTATTTTGTAATTAAAAAAGCAAGTATTGAGGCTATTTTATTACTTATTGGCGCAGGCACAGGATTTATTTTAACTTTGATTTACAGCGTATTAATGCCCTATTTGATGCGTAATCAACACAGTGCATATCCTGACATAACTACGATTTATACCATTTTAGGTGTTGTTGGCTTTTTTTCAGGGCTTTCTTTTGCTATGGGTTTTGTTATTCTTATTACCAATACCGTTAAAAGGAATCAAGTAGTTCACAATCAATTTCCTCCAAGTAACGATTAAACATAGCATGCCCGCATTAAACAAAGCAACGTCGATTGCCTCAGTTTCTATCTTCACGAACAGAAAAATAACCGCAAACCGGTTTGTGAGAACGCTAACCATGGCGACGAGGCTAAGACATTTATACTTTCTGCCTTTCACCTTCTACATTTTGGCTTTTATAGGCTGTAGCCCCCGACCAAACATTCAAGGTAAGGGCGAAGTATTTATGCAAGGCATTTGGAATGAAGACTCTGTCGCTTTCAGCAATAAATTAAACAACTACACTCAACACCATTTCAAATTTAGCTGTGATTCTTTCTATGTTGATTTAACTACACATAGCAAGGTGAATTTTTACGAAGATTCCTGCTACAATAATGGTATTTGGAAAGAATATGCTAAGGGCGTTTATGCGGTTAGAAACGATACTTTATTTCTTGGTGGAACGTTTACTCATGCCAATTACAAGCAAAAAATATCGGGTTGTTACCGCATCGGGAGATACGACAAAAACTTCCTGATTAAAAAATCCACTACAAACACATTATTACTGGAAAGCTTAAGCGATCAACGCGAAACAACTTTAACTTTGAAAGAAAAAATTACCTGCATACAAAAAGCGTTATAAAATGATATCTACATCAATAAAAAGGAAATTAACAACGATCCTGATTTTCGGATTACTGGCTTATTTCCCCATAAAAGCCAACGCCTGGGGCATGCTTGGGCATCGGATTATTGGCGAAATAGCTGATACTTATTTAAAAACCAAAACCAAAAAAGCCATTCTCGGTATTTTAGGTAACGAATCACTAGCTATGTCGGCGAATTGGGGCGATTTTATCAAATCTGATTCATCATACAATTACATGTATAACTGGCACTTTGTTAATCTTCCGGCAGGATTAAACAAGGATGATGTTTTCAATTTATTGGATACTGAAAAAGCGCCAAATGTTTACAATAAGATAAATGATTTAATCGCTATTTTAAAAAATACGGTCAGTACAGTTGAACAAAAGAAATTGGCTTTACGTATGCTGGTTCATTTGGTAGGCGACATACACCAACCTATGCATACTGCCCGTAAAGAAGATTTAGGAGGAAATCGAGTTTTGGTGGTGTGGTTTGGTGAAAAATCTAACTTACACAGGATTTGGGATGAAAGCCTGATTGATTATCAACAATTGAGTTATACCGAATATGCTAAAGCAATCAATTATCCATCAGCAGTGCAAATGTATAATTGGCAAAATACCAGCTTAAAAGATTGTGTTTATGAATCCTATTTGGTTTGCAATAAAATTTACGGTAACATTAAACCAGATGCCAAATTGAGCTACCGTTATAATTTTGAATGGATTGACACACTTAACGAACAGTTATTAAAAGGAGGTGTTCGTTTAGCGAAGATTTTGAATGATATTTATGGATAGAGAGCTCAAGGACTAAAGCATAAAGACTAAAGCGAAATTTTAACCTATGCTGTCATTGAGATGAATACATATTTCTCCTAATACTTGTATCTTGATACTTTGATTTATGAAAATTTTAATGGTCTGTTTAGGTAATATCTGTCGTTCGCCATTGGCAGAAGGCATTATGCGTCATCTATCAGATGAGCAAAATCTAAACTGGGAAATTGCATCAGCAGGAACAGGAAACTGGCACATTGGAAAAGCTCCCGACCATCGCAGTATTACCACAGCCAAGTCTTATGGTTATGATATTAGTCAGCAAAGGGCACAACAATTTAACCATAACATGTTTACCAGGTACGATCTTATTTTGGTTATGGATAGAAACAATCTCAATGATGTTTTGCAAATGGCCATAACGGATGAAGAACGAAAAAAGGTAAAACTTTTTTTAGATAACGACGAAGTCACAGATCCATATTGGGATAATGAGCTATTCAGCCCTGTTTGTAAACAAATAGAAGAAAGATGCAAGGAAATTATCAAACAACTTTCTTAAATTTATTCCAGGCAAAAATCACATACCAACCAAATTTCAAATTATGAAAAAGGCTTTTTCCTTCTGCCTGCTATTTATTGCAGTAATTTTATTTCAGAGCTATATTTCGTCCAAAAAAACACCTAGAATTTTAGTGTTTTCAAAAACAAAGGGCTTTAGACATAACTCTATTGAAACAGGAAAATTAGCCCTCCAGAAATTAGGTACAATGCACAATTTTGAAGTGGACACAACCGAAAATGCAGCTTTATTTACAAATGATAATCTTAAAAAGTATTCAACGGTTATCTTCTTAAGCACCACAGGCGATGTTTTGGATAACACTCAGCAAATCGCTTTTGAACGTTACATCCAAGCGGGTGGTGGTTATGTAGGCATCCATGCCGCAAGCGATACCGAATACGACTGGCCTTGGTATGGAAAATTAGTGGGCGCTTATTTTACAAGTCATCCGGCAGTCCAGGAGGCCAAATTTATGATTAAGGATAAAAATCATCCATCTACAAAATTCTTTACAGATTCTGTTTGGATGCATAAAGACGAATTGTATAATTTCAAAGATATTAACCCTGATATTCAGGTTCTAATTACTATTGATGAGAAAACCTATAAAGGTGGCGAAAACGGAGATTTTCATCCTTTTAGCTGGTATCACAATTATGATGGTGGAAGGGCTTTTTATACTTCAATGGGACACACCAAAGAAACCTGGGCAGAAGATGCGTTTTTAAAACATCTGTGGGGAGGCATTGAATATGCCATTGGCAATCAAAAGAAACTTGATTATAAAAAGGCGTATTCGAAGTTGCAATAACATAAGAAGAGCCTTCAGATTGATATCCGAAGGCTCTTCTTAACTATCATCCTGATCCAATTTGTCGAATCAAGGCTAATTTCCAAAATAGATACTAAAACAAGTTCAGTATGACGACTCTATTGTTAATAAAACAATTGTGACAATACGTTGCTTGTTGTATTTGAAGCAGGTTTTAGTGAGGTAAACTTGGTTAATTGAGCAACCGTTAGGGCCGTGCCTAATTTAGATTTCAATCCGCTGAATAATTTACCAAATTTAGTCTGGTAACCCGCGGGATCTGTTTTCTTTGTAGCAAGTATTGTTGCTTTCTGTATTAAAAAATCCTTTACCGCAGAAGTCACGGTTGGTTTTTGTGCAGGGGTTAAACTTAATGCCGGGGTTAATTTCCCTAAAATTCCAGAGGTTAAGCTGCTCACATCAAAACCAGCAACAGATGTAGCGGGAGTTGCGACTTTACTTAAAATACCTTGAGCATTTGAAGCAAAATTCAAACCTGCAACCAAGACTGTTAAAATCAATAATTTTTTCATTTTTAAAATATTTTTAAACGAAGATACTTTTTAAGCATGAAGATTTTATTAAGTTTTGACTCTTTTAACATTCACAAGATAGATATAGTTAAGCATACAAAAAGAAGCAAGGGCTCCAAATGTATGCCACAAAAAATGAGTACCACCACTTAGTATTTCCCATTTATCCGTAATGCGAAAAGTTAAGGCAAATACAAAAGCAATCAGGGCAAAGCCAACCCATTTTCCGTTTTTCCATTTGGTTTTAAGAAGATATCCAAATACGGGAAACAAAACCAAAGCAACCATAAAAGCATAATTTATATTAATGAAAAGCTGGAGATCGCCTTCCATAAATTGCCTGCGAAGAAAAAATTGAAGAATAACACAGATCACTACAATTAAAATGGCAAAGTACCATTTAATCAGTTTTACGAGGAAATATACCCCCGCTGAAAGACAAAGTAGCATTATAGGCATCCAATCCATTACTATAAAAACAGACCAGCGTCTTAAACCATGATAGACTGTTCCGCCAATCCCTCCAATGTAAAATAATATCAATGCAACGCTCAAAAACGGATGTTGTCTAAAATTTCCCCAAAGTTTAAAAGTCCAGTAAATAGCTATCGCCAGGAAGAAGCAACTGGTAATTGTATTTAGTGGCTCCGGAAAAAGCTGGTTAAGATTTGTTTCGGCATACATCATACCCCCATCAGGAGGATTTTGAATAAAAACGTTCATAAATCTGTAACGCTTAATAAATTTAAATGTTTATAATCTGCATTTATTAATTTGATATTTATAACAAAAACAAAGAAAAAACGACATTTGTAAACACTGTACCTAATTATTGTTACGATTAATAAAACTAAATATGGAAAAACCAAAATTATTTATGCTGATGCTGGGTTGCAAACCTAAAGACCGGCATACGGAACAACATGATATTTTCTTTGGAATCTCGACTTCCTTAAAAGAGTTGATCCCAGATATTTTTGCTTTTTGGCCCGAAGCAAAAAGTAACATCCATATCGATGCCTGGCGTGAGGTAAATTTTGTTAACGGTTGTCAAATCGAAGTGGTAAACTCAAACAAAATTATTAAAAATGATTTGGGTTTATTCTTTATAAACCTCGGCGGCTATCTGCCAAATGAATTTGATGAACCTCATTACAAAATGTTATTGGCCACACCCGATAAGGCAACAGCAATTAAACAGGCTAAAGAAACGGCTTTTTATAAACATACTAGTTTTAAAGGCGCTGAATCCCATATCGACGATAAATACGGAGTTGATGTAGATGATGTTTTTGAAATCGATGATGTACTTACAGAAGAAATCAAGGCAAAATATAAGCTCAAAATTACACCTGTCGAAAATTTAGTTGAAGATGAAATACATTTGGGTTATTTGCCAATAAAGAATATAAAATAGTCATTTGCCACGGAAACATTGAACACACAGAAAATATGCTGTATCAATCTGTGTTTCCACAGCTAAAATAATATGGCTTTCATTTCACAAATAAGCTTTTTCAAAAAATGACAAACCTTTCCTGTTTGCACCTGTTCAATTAGTACATCAAATCTATAAAAACATGAAAACTACAACAGCAACAGCAGAGGTATTAAACGACCTTGTGCAAATTAACAATGATCGTATTATGGGTTATGAAAAGGCTCGAAAAGAATTAAAGGATGGAGACACCGATTTAAAATCTTTATTCTTAAATATGATTGAAGAAAGCCAGAAATATAAAATGGCCTTGGCCACCGAAATATCAGCTTTGGGCGAAGATGTTGAAACAGGCACCACTAATTCTGGTAAAATCTATCGAACCTGGATGGATGTTAAGGCAATATTTACAGGCAATGACAGGCAAACCTCATTAAATAATTGTGAGTTTGGTGAAGATGCAGCTCAAAATGCTTACAAAATGGCTCTTGAAGAAGAAGGCTTGCCTATAAACATCAGAACTTTAATCTCAGATCAGAAAGCATCTTTGAGGAGATCTCATGATGAAATAAAAAGATTACGCGATACTCAAGCGTAAATTTAGCTCAAAAATTAACAGAAGAAAAGCACCTGTCGATATTTTCAACCGGTGCTTTTCTTTTATCAATAGTTAAACTTACGACTCCAGTTCTCTATCCAAATGTTCTGTAACACGTTGAATCGTATTATCAATTGTATTACTTAATATGGTTATGTAAGAGCCTTTTTTCGCCACACTTATTGCAGCTTCCAAACATTCAGTGCTTTTGTTATTAATAATAACTTCCTTATTTGGATCAACTTCGTGTATCCCTTTTAACAATAAATCAATCAATTCCTGTTGCTGCCGCCCACGTAAATATTTCTCCTGACAAATGTAAATCTTATCAAACATTTGTGCTGCTATGCGAGCTGTTTCCATAATATCTTCGTCACGCCTATCACCGGTTCCGGAAATTATACCTACATGTTCGGTTGCCTCAACACTATGTAAATAAGCTTTAACACCATTAAATCCGTCAGGATTGTGGGCAAAATCTACCAGAACTTTGAAATCCTTAAATCTAAAAATGTTCATTCTTCCTGGTGTATGTGCCGCAGATGGAATAAAAGTCTCCAACGATAAACGAATGTCTTCTGGTTTATAGCCCCATAAATAAGCGGCCAAAGTTGCTGCAAGTACATTCTGAATCATGAAATTAACTGAACCTCCAAAAGTTAATGGTACATGAGTGGCTTTATCAACCCTCAATTTCCAATCGCCTGTTTTAATGGTGATATATCCGTTTTCATATATTGCCGCTATTCCTCCTTTTTTACAATGTTCTTTAATAACCGGATTATTTTCGTCCATACTAAAATAGGCAACATTACAGCGGGCATCTTTTGCAATTCTAACGCAATATCCATTATCCGCATTTAAAACTGCCCAACCCTTACGGCGAACGGCTCCTATTACAACGGCTTTTACCTTGGTTAAATCATCAAGATTATGAATATCGGATATGCCCAAATGATCTTCTTGGATATTGGTTACCACGCCAATATCACATGCATTAAAGCCTAAACCAGAGCGTAAAATACCCCCCCGGGCGGTTTCTAAAACTGCAAATTCTACTGTTGGGTCTTTCAAAATGAACTCTGCGCTTACCGGCCCAGTTGTATCACCTTGCATCAACATGGTATTGTGCACATAAATACCATCACTTGTAGTAAAACCTACCCTTTTACCATTACTGCGAACAATATGAGCAATTAAACGGGTGGTGGTTGTTTTTCCGTTAGTTCCGGTTACCGCAATAATTGGAATTTGAGATAATTTCCCCTGGGGATAAAGCATATCGATTACCGATGCGGCAACATTGCGAGGCAAACCCTCACTAGGCGCCAAGTGCATTCTAAAGCCGGGGGCTGCATTCACTTCCAATACTACACCTCCATTTTCGGTTAAAGGTTGTGTTAGGTCTTGGGCCATTATATCAATGCCGCAAATATCCAATCCGATTACTCTTGAAATCCTTTCGCAGATGAAAATATTTTGAGGATGAACAATATCCGTAACATCAATAGAAGTTCCACCAGTACTTAAATTCGCTGTAGACTTTAAATAAACAACTTCACCTCTTTCTGGAATTGTTTCCAGCGTGTATTCCTTTTTGGCCAATAAATCTAAAGTATCACGATCAACAGCAATTTCAGTCAGTACATTTTCATGTCCATAACCCCGCCTTGGATCTTCGTTTTCTTTATCAATTAATTCTTGGATTGTATGGATTCCATTTCCTTTTACATGTGCGGGGTCTCGTTGTGCTGCAGCAATAACTTTATGATCGATTACCAAAACCCGAAAATCATATCCGGTAATAAATTTCTCAATAATTACCTTGCGAGAATAGGTTTTGGCATATTCGAAAGCTGCTTTTGCTGCTTCCATAGTTTTAACATTGATGGTTGCACCTTTGCCATGATTGCCATCCAAAGGTTTAAAAACCAAGGGAAAACCAACCTTTTTTACTGAGCTTTCTAAATCATCAGGATTGGAAATGGTAACCCCTGATGCAACCGGAATAGCCGCCTCAGTTAACAAACGTTTAGTTTCTTCCTTATTACTGGCAATATCAACTGCGATGCTACTGGTTTTTTCGGTCATGGTTGCCCTAAAGCGAACCTGGTTTTTACCATAACCCAATTGCACCAACGAGCTTTTGTTCAATCTAATCCATGGAATACTCCTGCTCACGGCCTCTTCAACAATCGAACCCGTACTTGGACCAAGGCGTTCCAATTCACGAATTTCTTTCATCCGTCTGATGTCGTGTTCTAAATCGTACTCTTTATTATCAATAAGTGCCTGTGCAATATTTACAGATGCCTCCGCGGCATAAACACCGACCTTTTCTTCCAGGTAACTGAAAACTACATTATAAATCCCTTCAGTTTTGGTTTGGCGTGTGCGGCCAAAACCAGTGTCCATTCCTGCCAAAGTTTGTATTTCCAGAGCAATGTGTTCAATTACATGCCCCATCCAGGTGCCCTCTTTTACCCTGGCAAAAAAGCCACCTTCAACCCCTTTTGAACAGCGATGGCTGAACATACTCGGAATCAATTTTTCCAGTCTCTCTCCAAATCCATCAATTACATTTGTTGGTTTTTGTTCTAATTCTTCCAAATCCAAACGCATTTGGATGAGTTTTTTGCGACTTATCGACCAAATATTTGGTCCCCTTAATACTTGTATGCTAGATATCTTCATTTTTTAAATTCTACAACTTCAATAATCAACAAGCAACTTTTCACTTATCAAAAACTCAATTCTGATTTTTAAAATTGGTGATTGTAAATTATACATTTATTTTCAAAATCGGCAAAGCAAATCCCTAAATCAAATTTGGTTGATTATCAGAGCATATACAGTCGGTTTTCGTCATAATAATTTCAATGTTTGTTAATAACCTAAACATTATTGACAAAAAAAGTCGTATTTTTTATCTTAAGCTGATATATTTGAGTTTTTCGATACAATTATAATATATAAAGGAATGGTTCCGAAAGGTAAACTCATCATAATAGGTGGCGCAATAAATACAGGCAGTTTTGCAGAAACGCAGTTTGGATTGCCTGAAAACATGAATTTTTTTGAGCGTGGAATTTTAAAGAGGATTACTACTGAATCATCAAAAGATACCGAGTCTCGTTTCGAAATCATAACGACCGCTTCTCTAATGCCAGAAAAAGTTGGTGAAGAGTACATCAAAGCTTATGCTCAATTAGATGTTCATAATTTAGGTGTTTTAAATATTACCAATCGCGAAGAAGCAAATGCAGAAGAACATTGTGAACGGATTAAAGCTGCTGACGTAATTATTTTTACCGGTGGTGATCAATTACGCCTCTCTTCTATTTTTGGTGGAACAAAAGTTCATCAAGTTCTTTTAGATAAATACAAAAATGAAACTGTAGTGATTGCAGGTACATCTGCAGGAGCTGCGGCAAGTTCAAAAAACATGATTTATCAAGGCAGTAGTAAAGATGCTTTGCTTAAAGGTGAAGTAAAAATTACAGGTGGCCTTGGTTTTATTGATGATGTTATTGTGGATACCCACTTTGTTCAACGTGGCAGAATTGGCCGTTTATTATATGCTGCTGCAAGTAACCCTGGTATTTTAGGGATTGGTTTAGGTGAAGATACGGGTCTTTTCATTTCCAATGGACATATTATGGAAGCAATTGGTTCAGGCATGGTTATTTTAGTTGATGGTCGTCACATGGCCGATACCAATTTAACTGATGTGGAAATGGGCCAGCCTGTTTCCATAAAAAACATGATTGTACACGTAATGTGCGATGGCGATGTTTATGATTTAAACAACCACAAACTGATTATTCATCATCCCAGGGCTATTCCAATAACCTAATTTTAGTACTAAGTCTAAGATTAAAGCAAAAATTATAAAATCCAGATAAAGAAATATAACTTTTAACTTTAGCAAGCTCTTGATACCTAAATCCCGATATCAATAAAAATGAAACTGATTATACATGGCGGCTTTTTTAGTGAGTCATCAACCAACCAGGAAACAAAAAAAGCCAAGCAAGATGCCCTGGCTAACATTGTTAATCTTGGCCACGAATATTTAAAAAATCATACGGCTTTAGAAACCGTAGTTTACACAGTTGCTTTATTGGAGGATAACGATTTATTTAACGCTGGCATTGGTTCCCAAATCCAAAGTGACGGAAAAGTTAGGCTTAGTGCCGCTTTAATGGATGGAAAAACTGAAAAATTTAGCGGGGTAATTAATATTGAAGATGTTAAAAATCCGATAGAAATTGCTCATAATCTTTTGAGTTACGATGATCGCGTTTTAAGTGGGAATGGCGCTCAAAATTTCGCACGTAAAAATGGTTTTGAATATTTTAATCCGATAACGGAGCAACGTCGGGCCGAATATAGAGTTAAATTAAATCAGCAGAATAACCAAGGAACCGTTGGCTGTGTAGCTCTGGATGCGGAGGGAAATATCGCTGCCGCTACTTCAACAGGAGGAAAGGGATTTGAAATTCCTTGTCGTGTAAGCGATTCCGCTACCGTAGCGGGTAATTATGCAAACTCATTTGCGGGCATATCCTGTACTGGAGTAGGTGAGGATATCGTAAGTGGTGCTTTGGCTGCAAAAATCGTAACCCGTGTTACCGATGGTTTTTCTTTAAAAGATGCTTGCGATAAATCTTTCATTGAGCTTAAAGCTTTTGATGGTTTCGCAGGTGTTATAGGGATATCTTCCAAAGGTGAAATTTATTATTGCGATTCACATCCTTATATGGTTTGGGCGTATTTCGATGTTAATTTACAGGTATTTAGCTAAAATTATATTTTAAAGTATTATTTTTGTTGCATGACAAAAATAGTTTTGGCTTTTGTTAGCCTTTTTGCCTCATTACAACTACACGCTCAAAATATCGACAGATCTGACATTCAAGAATCTAATTCAGGCGGAAGTGCTATTAATATTACTGTTTCTAAATTTGATCTGGCTGATGGAAACACCTTTTTTGAAGAAGCCGAAAACCTCGAACGTAAAGGAGATTTTAATGAAGCCTTAACCCTATTTGGCAAGGCTGCTTTTGAATATAATGCTGCAAAAAATTTCAACAGATATGGCCAGGCCATTATCAAGATGAGCAACATGCATTATCAACTGGGAAGATTTATAGATGCTGAGCAGATTTTACTGAACGTTGCCCTGAAAAATTATTCTAAAATGGGCAGTAAGGCCGGATTGATGAATACCTATAGCTCATTGGGCAAGGTTTATCTGGCAAGCAATAAATACACGCAATCTATGTGGTTTTACACACAGCAGGGTATCTTGGCCAAACAGTTAAAAAGTAATAATTCATATATAGAATCTGTTTTAGGTATAGCCCAGGTTAAAATCAGAAAGAAAGATTATACCCTCGCCTTAAGGGATTTGAAAACTGCTGAATGGTTGGCTAATTCTATTAAAACTTCCCAATACAAAAATCAAATTAAAGATGCCAGGGAAACAATTGCAGGTAAAACAGCTATAAAAAAACAATCTTAGTAATTTTAGCCTGTTTCTCTTTCTTAATATTCTTGTAATATTTGTTTTGATGACGCTTTTAAAGCCTCTATACTGAAAACAAAAATTAATCCTTTACGTTAGCTTTAAAGCATTGGTAAATAAAAAGCTTTTAGCTAAATTTGATACGGTTTAGCAAGAGACGGTAATAATGCTGTCTCTTTTTTGTTTTTTTGCTAAAATGGTATCATATTGGCTATATAAAGTTAGAAATGGATTTTAAATTGTTTAAAGAGATGTTAAAAAGAATATTTTTTGTAATTTTTACTGCTGCAGTACTTGCTTGTCACGCCGCACCAAAACCTCAACCAATAGTTGAAGGCATTACGAATATCAAGCCTGATGAGCAACAGCAACTTGTTATTAAAGAAGTTGTAAACCTGATCGAAAGCTATAATTACAAGAAAATCCAGGTCAATGATTCTATTTCCTCACTTATTTTAGATCAGTACATTAAATCCTTGGATCAGGGTAAAAATTATTTTCTTGCATCCGATATTAAAGAATTTGAAAAATATAGATCTACACTCGATGATGATTTTAAAAATGGCGATTTGAGTGCTCCATTTTATATCTATAATGTTTATGCTAAAAGATTAAATGAGTATTTCAATTATTCTTTGGCTCAAATAAAAACCAAATTTGATTTTAACCAGAACGACACTTATGTTTATGACAGGGAAAAAATGCCTTGGGCAACTTCTATAGCCGCCTTAAACGATACCTGGAAAAAGCGTGTTAAGTACGAAATGGTAAATTTAAATCTTGCGGGAACTGCTTCTGCTAAAAACGTTGAGACCTTAACCAAACGTTACCAAAATTTACAATCACAAACCTCCAAAACTAATAATCAGGATGTTTTTCAAATTCTGATGGATGCTTTTACTAACTCAATTGATCCCCATACAAACTATTTTAATCCATCGAATGCTGCGGCTTTTAATGAAGAGATGGCTCGTTCTTTTGAGGGAATAGGTGCCCGGCTGCAATTGGAAAATGAAGTGGTTAAAATTTCTGAGATTATTGCCGGAGGACCTGCTTTCAAGGGGAAACAGTTGAGTGCCGGCGATAGAATTATTGCAGTTGCACAAGGTGATGGGGAGTTTGTTGATGTTGTAGGTTGGAGGTTGGATGCTACGGTATCCAAAATTAAAGGGCCTAAAGGTACCAGGGTACGTTTAAAAGTGATTCCAGTTGGTAAAGAGATGTCGTCAAAACCGGTAATTATCGAATTGACCCGCGAGAAAATCATCCTTCAGGATCAATCGGCTAAGAAAAAAGTAAAAACCATTAACACCAATGGTAAAAGCTATAAAATAGGCATCATCTCGTTACCTGCCTTTTACGCAGATTTTAAAGCTGCAAATGCTGGTGACAAAAATTATAAAAGCACTACCCGTGATGTAAAATTACTTATCGATTCCTTAAAAAATATAGATAAGGTTAATGCGATCGTAATGGATTTACGTGGAAATGGGGGTGGATCGTTGGTAGAGGCCATTTCCTTAACTGGTTTGTTTATTGATAAAGGCCCAGTTGTACAAGTTAAAGATCTGCGTGGTAAAATTGAAGTCGATGAAGATGAAAACACGGGCCTTGCTTGGGATGGTCCACTTGGTGTTATCGTAGATCGTTTAAGCGCATCTGCATCAGAGATTTTTTCAGGGGCAATACAAGATTACGGCCGTGGTATTGTTATGGGTAGCCAAACTTATGGAAAAGGGACCGTTCAGTCCTCTATTGATTTAAATAAACTGGTTAATCCAAGCATACTACAAAGAGTGGCTGGTTTAATGGCTAAAAACAAAACTGTTGGCACTTCTCCAACATCTGCAAGCCCTACAGATATTAATTTAGGCCAGATTAACCTTACCATGGCTAAATTTTATCGTGTTGCCGGCAGCAGTACTCAACATAAAGGGGTAACGCCAGATGTTAATTTCCCTTCTGTATATCCGATGGATAAGATTGGAGAAGATACCGAACCCTCCGCTTTACCCTGGGATGTTATTGCCAGCTCGAATTTTAAATCTGTGGCCAATCTTGCTGCTGTTAAAGCTAATTTAATAAAAAACAGTGAGCAACGTGTTTCCAATTCTTTGGATTTTAAATATTTGAAACAGGATATAGCCGATCTTAAAAAACGTGATGCTGAGGTTTCTGTTACCTTAAATGAGACTAAACTTAAAGCAGAACGCGATGCTCAAGAAGCTAAATCACTTGCTAAACAAAACGAATTAAGAGCCCTAAGAGGCCTACCTGCCATTAAGAAAGGAGATAAGGTGACTAAACAAGATTCTTTCGATTTTATCGAAGATGAATCCCTTAAAGTAATGGGTGATTTTATGCAGCAATCTGGCAATTATGTAATGAATCTTGGTTCGTTGTAATACAAAATCATAAAAAAAGAAAGCCCTCAGATTTTTAAGTCTGAGGGCTTTCTTTTTTTATTTATCACCCTGAATTTATTTCAGAGTCTTATGAAATAGGTATTTAAAGCTTGTATAATAAAGATTGCTTATTCTTTGTTATTAGGCTCATTTTGTTTATTCAATTGCATAGCCATCATTTCTTTCATGGTTTTGTTCATGCCCTCGCTACTGCCATCCAGGAAAATAACATTTCCATTTCCATTTTCCGCGAAATGTTTAATTGATTCAGTCCACATGGTAAATAAAATTACGGAGATATCTAAGTTTGCCTGCTCCATTTCCTGGGCGGCTTTTGTCATACCATGAGCAACCTCTGCACGGAATAAGGCAATACCCTGTCCACGCAGCTGAGCAGCCTCTCGTTCGGCTGTTGCCGCAATCTTAATTGCATTACCATCCGCTTCTGCTGCTTTGGTTTTTGTAATTAATAATGCCTGACCTTCGTTTTCTGCTGCTGCTTTTAAATTGTTGGAGGCAACCACGCGACTCATTGAACGCATAATTTCTTCATCAAAAGTAATATCATTTAATTGAAGATCCTGTAAATGATAACCCCAGCCATCTAAAACCTGGTCGATTTGCTCCTTAACATGAAGCACAATTTCATTCCGCTGAGCCAATACGTTGGCTTGTTTTTGTGTAGCAACATAAGCACGAATAGAACCTTCAATGGTTCTGATTAATGCCTGCATCAAATTGGTTGCATCAACAAATTTAAAAGCTACATTTTTTATGGTTTCTTCATCCTGGTTTAATACAGAATATAAGAGCATTGCTTTAAAATAAACGTTCGCCTGATCTTGGGTTACCGCTTGAAATGATAGCTCCACAGAACGATTTTGAATAGAGATACGGGAATAAATCTGTTCAATTAAAGGTATTTTAAAATTTAAGCCAGGTCTTAATTGTCGCCGATATTTACCAAATACGGTAACAACAGCAATTGTACCTTGCTTAACCGTTACAAATGAACTTAAAAGAACAACGATTCCAATAAAGATTAGAATGTAAAGAGTATAATTCATAATTATTTTTTTTATGAAGTTATAAAAATAAATACAAAGTGTAATTAAATATGCTTACGACTTCAGATTAATATCAAAACAAAATCATTTAACTTTTGTCTTGATATTATAATCTATCCCAATGAATATAAAACGTACTTTTGGAAGCTTATTAACTATTTTAGGAATAGTCGGCTTAATCTATACAGGATATAGTTTTATGAACCACAGTCAAAATACAAGAGAGCTACTGGTTTATGGAATCATTGGAATAATATTCTTCGTATCTGGCATTGGCTTAGTAAAAAACACTAAAGATGAGGCTTAACCTCGTTTATTCTTCTCTTTAATAATCAAATACTGGCTAAATGCCACAAAACATCCCGCCAGGATAACAATTGATGCGGATATTAAATTCTTTGGATTTATGTAAATGTAATAAATAGCAAAAAACGTTAAAATAATGGCACTTATGCAGATAATATAATGAATTAATGTTCCTTTTTTCATCTTGTTTTTTCTATTCCTCCAAAGAAATTCTGTTATTTTCAAACTTTAATCTGTGTCCAAGAAAATCGACATCAGTCAAAGTCTTAATCTTTTTAAATGCCGCCCGGTCTTCATCAATTGTCAGACGATTAATCTTATCCTGCTTTACCGAAACAACATCAGCAAATAAGAAATCACCTTTAGCATTTATTTTTAGTTGAAGCAAAGGGGCAAAACCATTAGATCCTTTTAAACTAAACATGCCGTAGGTACAAAAATTGCCTAAGCTGTAAGCAATAAATTTATTTTTATAAACCTCAACAGCCCGGGTTACATGTGGACCATGCCCTAAAACTACATCAGCACCAGCATCAATTACCCCATGTGCAAATGCATAAACATTTCCCCGATTTTCATTATAAAATATTTCGGTTTTGCGTGTTACGTGCTCAAATCTGGCTCCCTCACCCCCTCCATGAAAGGATACAATTACAATGTCGGCCATTGATTTTAATTTTGAAACCAAAGCTTTTGCACTATCTATATTTTTAATAGAAACTGTATTTTCATTAGGGGCAAAAGCGCAAAAAGCATATTTAACACTATCTTTCTCAAATATTTCGAAAGGTTTGTTTATCTGTCCGGCATAATGAATTTGCAAGGAATCTAAAATTCTAGCAGTGTTTTTTCTTCCCCTGGTATCAAAATCCCCAACATGATTATTGGCGATACTCAAAACATTGAAGCCCGCTTTTTTGTAAATTCCGGCATAACGTTCAGGCATTCTAAATGCATAACAATTATTTGGGTTGATCCCATTACATTTATTTGAATTTCCAGTGTTTAAGAAACAGCCTTCAAGATTACCAAAAACAATATCACCCTTTAACAAACTGTCTACTGCATGAAAACTATTAACGGCATCATCTGCCGGAAGATTTGATGATGATGGAAAAGCTGAGCCCAACATGATATCACCAACGGCAACAATAGAAATGGTATCCTTTATTTTCCGGACTAATGTATCTGCTTTTGCTGATTGCACAATTACCTGAGCATTATTGTTGCTGCAACTGATAACAACCATAATTGCAGCTAGGAAAAAAAATATCCCTACTAAAAGTTTCATAATTAATATCTCAATATGTTCCTATTTCAATTGAATCTAAAAAGACCCTGATCCCGATTCATCGGAATAGGGTGCCGATTTTTCGAAATGAAATTATATCCTCATTGCCCCGGTTCGTGTCTCTACTAAACGGGACATGCTTGGTTCGTGAAAACACGAATCAAGGCTGTAGTCATTCTGAATATAATGAAGAATCTCTTTAGAGTATGCGATTCAGAGATCCTTCGTTCCTCAGGATGACAAAATTGTCGTAACCTTTTTCTAATGCTAGGGTCTCAGTATGACATCCAAATTATAAAAAAATCCTCCTAAATTAAATCTAGGAGGATTATATTTTTATTTTGCTAACCTGAATTGCCAGCTGAAAATTAATTTATTCTACTGTAAAATCCTTTTTATATGACTCCAAAATCCGCCCGCCCTTATAAAAGTAACGGCTGTAGTAAGGCTCATTTAAGTTACTGATTACCACTCCACGGGAACTTGAAGCATGTGCAAAACGATTATCTCCTAAATAAATGCCGATGTGAGAAATACTTGCACTTTTTATTTTGAAGAAAACCAAATCGCCTTCTTTTAATTCATCTTTAGAAACCGGATCAACCATGCTAAAAATATCACGCGAATTACGTCTGATTGTTGTGTTGAAAACTTTGTCGTAGATCGCTTTTGTAAAAGCAGAGCAATCAATTCCATTTTTAGTATTTCCGCCGTAACTATATGGCGTTCCAATCCATTCGTAAATAAATTTGTACAATTTTAAGTTTGAGGTCGCATCTACTGCAACGCCCATTACTTGCGAAAAATATTGGGATGCCAGGTTGTCGGGGTCATTTAATTCTTTACCAGCTGCTTTTGTTTTTGTTTGCGCAAATGCGACAGAGAGCGTGCAAATAGCGATTAGAGATGAAAACAAAAATTTTTTAATCATGTTATACAGTTATGTTTGGGTACTTCACTTACACATTAACGTACACCACATGGGCTTATTGTTGGTTGCCAAAAGTATTAATTATACAAATGTTATCCAAATGTTAAGTGTTAAAAAGCAAAAGTTATTAACATTTCTTTAAATGACAGTGTTCATTTTACACTAATTTCTTCATTTTATTCCAATAAAAAATTAGATTTGCTGTCGCAAAAAACAAATACACCAAAATGAGTGCAGTAGAAATAAATAAAGATACCTGGTTGAAGTGGTTTGAATCGATGTTGCTTATGCGCAAATTCGAAGAAAAAACCGGTCAGTTATACGGACAACAAAAAATACGTGGCTTTTGTCATTTATACATTGGGCAAGAAGCTGTAGTTGCAGGTGCAATATCTGCAATGCAAAAAGGCGATTCGATGATCACGACTTATCGCGATCATGCTCATGCTTTAGCTTTAGGTGTTAGTGCCGATAGCATCATGGCAGAAATGTATGGTAAAGCCACTGGTTGTTCTAAAGGTAAAGGTGGTTCTATGCACATGTTTAGCAAAGAGCACAACTTTTATGGTGGTCATGCAATTGTTGGCGGTCAAATTCCTTTAGGTGCCGGAGTTGCTTTTGCTGAAAAATATAAAGGCACAGATAATGTTAACATTTGTTATATGGGCGATGGCGCTGTACGTCAGGGTGCATTAAATGAAACTTTTAACATGGCTATGCTTTGGAAGCTACCTGTTATTTTTGTTTGCGAAAATAACGGCTATGCCATGGGTACTTCGGTACAACGTACCACAAACATGACTGATATTTACAAAATAGGTTTAGGTTTTGATATGCCTTGCGCACCAGTTGATGGTATGGATCCGGTTGCGGTTCATAACGCAATGGATGAAGCCATTCAACGTGCTCGTAAAGGAGAAGGACCTACTTTCTTGGAAATGAGAACTTATCGCTACCGCGGCCATTCTATGTCTGACCCTGCAAAATACCGCACCAAAGAAGAATTAGAAGATTATAAAGCTAAAGATCCTGTTGAATTGGCAAGAGAAACTATTCTTAAAGAAAAATATGCTGATCAGGCTTGGATTGAAGAAGTTGAAGCTAAAGTAAAAGCAACCGTAGATCAGGCTGTAAAATTTGCTGAAGAGTCACCTTGGCCTGATGCATCTGAACTATACAAAGATGTATATGTACAGCAGGACTACCCTTATGTAATGGACTAATAATTTTAAGATTTCAATTAATTAAATATAATGGCTGAAGTAGTTAGAATGCCTAAAATGAGCGATACCATGACTGAAGGGGTATTGGCAAAATGGCATGTTAAAGTTGGCGATAAAGTAAAAAGTGGCGATGTGCTTGCTGAGGTAGAAACCGATAAAGCAACAATGGATCTGGAATCTTACGAAGAAGGTACCCTATTACATATTGGTGTTGAAGAAGGCAAAGGCGTTCCTATTGATGCAATTATTGCAGTAATTGGAAAAGAAGGAGAAGATTTTCAGGCCGCTATTGATGCTGCCGGTGGCTCCGGTAAAGCAGAAGAAAAACCTGCAACAACTGAAGCTCCTAAAGCGGAAGAGAAAAAGGAAGAGGCTCCGGCTCAGGGTGCTGGATTAAGCGAAGAAGAATTAGCTGCAAAAGGTGTTACGGTTATCCGTATGCCTTTGTTAAGTGATACCATGACTGAAGGCGTAATTGCTGAATGGCATAAAAAAGTTGGTGATAAAGTTAAAGACGATGATGTTTTAGCTGATGTAGAAACCGATAAGGCAACTATGGAGGTTATGGGTTACGCAACAGGAACTTTATTGCACATTGGTGTAGAAAAAGGTCAGGCAGCTAAAGTGAACGGAATTATTGCTATTGTTGGTCCGGAAGGAACTGATGTTAGCGGAATTTTAAGTGCGGGTGATGCTGCTCCTAAAAAATCAGAAAGTCAGGAGTCCGGAAGTTCGAAGACTGAAGGAGCTGCTCCAAAAACAACTGCCGATACGAATGCTAGTGCTGCTCCGGTTGCTGAAAGTTCTGACAATCGTGTTAAAGCATCTCCTTTGGCTAAGAAAATTGCTAAGGATAAAGGAATCGATTTATCGCAAGTTGCAGGTAGTGCAGAAGGTGGGCGTATCATTAAAAAAGATATCGAAAACTTTAAACCATCGGCCGTGCCTAAAGCTGATGGTCTGAAGTCCGAAAGTCCGATAGATAAAGCTACTGCTGCTCCAGTGATTCCAACTTATGTTGGCGAAGAGAAATATACTGAAGCACCGGTTTCGCAAATGCGTAAAGTAATTGCAAAACGCTTAGCAGAGAGTTTATTTACTGCCCCGCATTTCTATTTAACGATTAGCATTGATATGGATGGCGCAATTGCTGCCCGTACACAAATTAATACCATTGCTCCAGTAAAGGTTTCATTTAATGATATTGTTATTAAGGCCGTTGCAGTCGCATTGAAAAAACATCCTGCCGTTAATTCATCATGGGGTGGTGATAAAATTCGTTTTAACGAACATACTAACATTGGTGTTGCCATGGCAGTTGAAGATGGTTTATTGGTACCTGTTGTTCGTTTTGCTGATGGTAAATCTTTATCTCACATTTCTGCTGAAGTAAAAGATTTTGGTGCTAAAGCAAAAGCTAAAAAACTACAACCATCAGATTGGGAAGGAAGTACTTTTACAGTGTCTAACTTGGGTATGTTTGGCATTGATGAATTTACATCAATTATCAACTCGCCAGATGGTGCAATTTTATCTGTAGGTGCTATACAGCAAATTCCAGTAGTTAAAAATGGTGCTGTAGTTCCTGGTAATGTAATGAAGTTAACTTTAGGTTGCGATCACCGTGTGGTTGATGGCGCAACTGGAGCTGCCTTTTTACAAACTTTAAAAGGATTATTAGAAGAGCCAATTAGATTATTAGCATAGTTCAGTTAACAGTTTTCAGTTTACAATACTCAGTTTAAAGACTGATTAAAAATAATTAAAGGCTTCCGAAAATCGGAGGCCTTTTTTAGTTTTCAGATTTTTGGAAAGGCAATGTCAGTAGTTCTTAGATCACAACAACCTCCCTATCATTACAGTCTTTAAAATGGAACCATTATGCTGAGCATAAATTCTATGTTCCCTGTCGAAACTTAACATGAAAATCTAAACCCTTTTCCCATTACTTTGTTAAGTATTAAAACATCTAATCATGGATAAAGAAAAATTGATACAGGAAGCCTATTTGGTTGCACATAAAATAGAAGAGAATGGGAATTTCCCGAATAACCCTAACTTACCTTTAATGATTTATAAAGGTGCTTTTTTAATCCATCCTGATGATACAGAGGAAGTAATCAAAAAAGTTTTTGCACAAAATGGCTATACCAATGCTTGGGTAGATTCTATTTTTGATTACCAACATTATCACAGCAATACACACGAAGTTCTGGGTGTTTTTTGTGGCAAAGCCGATGTACAATTCGGTGGTGAGCATGGTGTTTGCATTGAACTGGACAAGGGTGATGCAGTTGTTATTCCAGCCGGAGTTGCGCATAAAAAGCTAAAGGCCAGCGATGATTTTACAGTAGTAGGTGCTTACCCGAACGGTGCCGAATATAATATCAAATATGGTAAAGATGATGAACGTCCGGGAGCTGATGAGGACATTGCCAAGGTAAAAAATCCAGATAGCGATCCGGTATATGGAAGCAAAGGTCATTTATTTGAATGCTGGTACAATCAAAATTGCGAAAATGTGTAAAACTCTTTGCCTTTAACGGCTCAAAATTCTTTAATTTTCGGGCTTTAAATTTAAGTATTCCTGAATTAAATGAATTTTCGTAATATATTTTCAGCGTTAGCGATCTCTTTAACGTTATTAACCTCTTGCTCAAGCAAAAAATCTGAAGAAAAAAAAGCTGCTGAAAAAAGAATCCGCGTCAAAGAAGATGATAAAGCAGATAGCCTTTTGTTGGTTTACAACCCGGAAAAAGGCGATAAATGGATTGCCGAATTTGTGGATAACTTACACAAAAAGTATGGCTTTAATGGCAACATGCTGGTGGCCAAAGATGGAAAAATCTTATACGAAAAAGCAATTGGTTGGGCAGATTATTTACATCGCGACAGCCTAAAGGTAAATTCTCAATTTGAGCTGGCATCTATTACTAAAACATTTACAGGTACAGCAATTATGCAACTGGTTGAAGCCGGTAAACTTTCTCTAAATGATAATGTAAAAAAATTCTTCCCGAATTTCCCTTATGAAGGCATAACGGTAAAACTGCTGCTTACCCACCGCAGCGGTATGATGAATTACGTTTACTTTATTGATGATATATGGCGCAAAGAAAAACGTGACATGAAAAAAGGTTTAACCAATCAGGAAGTGATGAATATTCTTGCAGAGAAAAAACCTAAACCATACACAACACCTGATAATCGGTTCCACTATAATAACTCTAACTTTATGGTTTTAGGGGCCATCATTGAAAAAGTAACGGGACAACGTTATTCACAATATATGATGGAACATATTTTTAAACCTGCAGGAATGAAAAACACTCATGTTTACAGTACTTCAGAATATGAGAAAGTTCCTGTTGATGTGGTAGGGCATGATCGCAGCTGGAGATATTCTGTTGTACAAAATTTTTTGGATGGGCCCGTTGGAGATAAGGGAATTTATAGTACACTTCATGATTTAGTATTATATGATAAATATCTAAAGAATGGCAGATTACTCACACAAAAAAGTTTAGACTCTGCTTATAAAGGTCACAACCCTCCTATTAAAGGGCACTTTAATTATGGATATGGCTGGAGAATGTTTGATGGCGAAAAAATGGATAAAGTAGTTTATCATACAGGTTGGTGGCATGGTTTCCGCCATATTTATGTGCGTGATCTGAAGAAAAATATTGTTGTTATATTTTTAGGTAACCTAACCAATGGCAGTTTAATGCATTTAGATGATTTATACAAACATTTAAATATGCCAATTATTCGTAAAGGTGCTTATCAAGGAAATGGCAGCTTACCGGATAGTGACGAGGATTAAAAACAACCTAAATTAAGTCAGCCTGAAGCGGTTATACTATTTTTCTGCAGTATTTGAATAGAAAACAGGGGCTGCTTTATATAAAGACTTCAGGTTTTGTTTTTCAAAAAAGAAGGAAATAAAAAACAAAATGCCTTAATTTCGTCTTATAATAAAAACAATAAATTATGTTCGATAAGTTATTTGCGGCCCAACAAAAAGCCGAAGAGATTAAGAAAAGACTGGATACGATCTCTGTATTCGGGGAAGTGGAAAATGGTGCGATAAAAATTACAGCAACAGCCAATAAAGCAATTACAGCCATCGCTATTGATGAAGAATTTTTGAAAAATGCGGATAAAGAAGAGCTGGAAGAACTGTTATTAACCGCTATAAATAAAGCCTTAACAAATGCAGAACAAGTAAGTGCGACCGAAATGCAATCGGCTACTAAAGATATGCTTGGTGGATTGGGTGGCATGTTTGGAGGTTAGAGATTTTGAATGATTGAATGATTGAATGATTGAATGATTGAATGATTGAATGATTGAATGATTGAATGATTGAATGATTGAATGATTGAATGATTGAATGATTGAATGATTGAATGATTGAATTACAAATTGTTTTAATAATAAAATTCTAATCATTTTAAAAAATAATCTCATTACTCGATTCACCCTACCCAATACGAAGAATTATGAAATACACTTATTATGGTCAATCTTGTTTTTTACTTGAAACGACCAATAAAAAATTATTATTCGATCCATTTATAACACAAAATCCATTAGCTAAGCATATTGATGTGAAAGCTATCGAAGCGGATTACATTTTGGTTAGTCATGGTCATGGTGATCATGTGGCTGACTTAATCGAATTGGCTAAACAAACCAATGCAACGGTTATTGGCATGCCTGAAGTAATTAACTGGGTAAAAAGTCAGGGCATTGAGCATGTGCACCCAATGAATTTTGGCAAGTTTATTTTTGATTGGGGTGCTGTACGCATGGTGGTTGCTACACATTCTGCCGGGCTACCCGATGGAAGCTATGGCGGCAACCCGGCTGGTTTTGTTTTAGAGGCTGATGGTAAACAGATTTATTTTGCCGGCGATACAGGCTTAACCATCGAAATGAAGGTATTGGCTGATATATACAATTTGGATTATGCTGTTTTACCCATTGGCGGCAACTACACCATGGACGTTGACGATGCCTTGATTGCAACTAAGTATTTCGAATGTAACAAGGTTATCGGTGTACATTACAACACTTTCCCTGTGATAAAAATTGATACCCAGGTTGCGGTTGATAAATTCAAACGGGAGAATAAAACTTTATTGTTGCCTGAAATCGGTGAAACCATAACACTGTAAAACAAAAAAGGGTTGCGCCTTTTGGCACAACCCTTTAATTATAAACCTAAATCTAGTTCTTTTTAACTATAGATGCGGCGGCTTTATTTGCTTTATAACGCATATCTGGAGTGCCATCTTTTTTTGCAGGGCCAGCTACCTTATTTACCGCTTTATAGCGCTTATCCGGCGTACCATCCGCTTTTAGTTTTACACCTGCTGCATTAGTTGTTGCTACTGTTTTAACAGTTCCTGCAGTTGCTTTTGCATCAGATTTTACTGCTGCTGTTTTAGCTTTAGCCGCGACTACTTTTTCTTTTGCATCAGCTTTTGTTGTTGTTGCAGCTATTTTCACTGTTTTTTTTGTTGATGAAGCCACTGCTGGCACAGCTGTTTGTGCAAATGCTGTGCTTAAGCCAAATGCTGCGATTGCGATCAAACTCAATAATTTTTTCATGTCTTTGATTTTTGTTTTTAATTTTCATGAAAGCTTCTTATTTCGTTTTGAAGCCCCATGCTTTTTACTCGTTTATTTATTTAATACAAAAATTAATTATCGGGATGAAAATTTTATGAAGATAGAAAATTATTTTTATAGCCCGCTTAAATTTAAATTATGAAAATATTTATCGCTTATTTTTTTGTGCGAAACAAAGCAAATCTTGCAGAGATAGCCTACCTATCCCGAAATATTTAACGCCTTTGTAGCCAAAAAGAAGCATAAACAAATGATTAGATAAATTTTAAACAGACTCTTAATGTGCCGCCAGCCAATTTTCGCCTTCACCAATTTCGACAACAATTGGGACTACAGTTTTTATAGCGTTCTTCATCCGATCCTGGATAATGGCTTTCATCGTTTCCTTTTCTGATTTTACGACATCAAAAACCAACTCATCATGCACTTGCATCGTCATAGTTGATTGCAGATTTTGCGCCTTCATATCTTTATGGATATTAATCATGGCTATTTTAATCATATCAGCAGCCGAACCCTGTATTGGAGCGTTTATCGCATTTCGTTCAGCAAAACCACGAACCGTTTGGTTAGCCGAATTGATGTCCCTCAAATAGCGCCTACGACCCATAATCGTTTCCACAAAACCATTTTCTCTTGCAAAGTTCATAGTATCGCTCATGTAGCGTTTTATCCCCGGATATTGAATAAAATATTGTTCAATGATTTCTGCAGCTTCTTTACGCGGGATGCCCAAATTTTGAGATAAACCAAATGCAGATTGTCCATAGATGATACCAAAGTTGACTGCTTTTGCATTTCGGCGTTGTGTAGCATCCACCTCTTCAATACTAACCCCATAAACTTTTGCAGCGGTTGCGGTATGTATATCTATGCCTTTATTAAAAGCATCCAACATATTTTCTTCTTTACTGATATCGGCAATGATTCGCAGCTCAATTTGAGAATAATCGGCAGATAGCAAAATGTGGTTTTCATCCCTGGCGATAAATGCTTTACGAACTTCTCTTCCCCTTTCTGTACGAATCGGGATATTTTGCAAGTTTGGATTATTAGAGCTTAGTCTGCCTGTTGCGGCAACGGCCTGATTGTATGAAGTATGCACCCTTCCCGTTTTTGGATTCACCATTAAAGGCAATGCATCAACATAGGTTGATTTTAACTTTTGTAATTGACGGAAATCCAGAATATCCTGTACAATGTCACTCTTATGTGCCAATGCAGTTAAAACATCTTCCCCGGTTTGGTACTGACCAGTTTTGGTTTTCTTCGCTTTGGGATCCAGTTGAAGTTTATCAAATAGAACCTCGCCCAATTGCTTTGGCGATGCCAGGTTGAATTTGATACCAGCTTTATCATATACGTTCTGCTCAAATTTTATAATGTCTTTTTCAAGCTCAGCTGAATATAATTTTAAGGTTTCAATATCTATTCGAACGCCTTCTTTTTCTATATCTGCCAAAACATATACCAAAGGATTTTCTATTTCCTCAGCAAGTTTTGCTGCATTAAGTTCTTTAAGTTTCGGCTCGAAAATATGTGCCAATTGTAAAGTAACATCCGCATCTTCAGCTGCATAATCCACAACTTTCTCTACTGGGACATCTCTCATTGTTCCTTGCCCTTTTCCTTTCGCTCCAATTAAAGTTGTGATGGAAATTGGTGAATAACCCAAATAATTTTCAGATAAAACATCCATGTTGTGGCGGGTATCCGGATCGATAAGGTAATGAGCCAGCATGGTATCGAAAATTTTTCCTTTTACTTCCAACCCGTACCATTTCAACACCAAAATATCATACTTGGTATTCTGACCAATTTTCTCAATCTTTTCATTTTCCAAAACAACTTTAAACTCATCAACAATGGTCTGAGCTTCTTCCCGGGCAGCCGGAACAGGTATATAATAACCTTCACCAGGTTTTATCGAAAACGATAAACCCACCAAATCGGCCATATTCGCATCTGTTCCTGTAGTTTCGGTATCAAAAGAAATTCTATCCTGCGAAAGCAATAACTTTATTAAATCAGCGCGTTGCTCCGGCGTATCAATCAGTTGATAATGATGTTCGGTATTCTCTATACTTTTTCCTGGAAGGATCTCAGTAGGTTCTTCCTCTAAAATATTGGTATAAGTAATGGTTTCGCCCGGATGATTTCCAAATAAATCAGTTTGTGTACCTTCTGCATAACGGGCTGTGGTTACTGAAAATTCTTCACCAAAAACCCTTCGGCCTAAGGTTCTGAACTCTAATTCTGTAAATAGCGGTTCCAATAGATCTCTGCTTGGATCACAAAGCTCCAGGCTCTGTTCATCTAATTCAACCGGAACATCTAATAATATTGTGGCCAGCTTTTTGGAAATCAAACCTTGTTCTGCAAAAGTTTCTATATTTTCTCTTTGCTTACCTTTTAACTCGTGACTATTGGCGATGATATTTTCCATCGAGCCATATTGTTTAATTAAAAGTTTAGCTGTTTTTTCCCCAATGCCCGGAATACCCGGTATATTATCGACTGCATCTCCCCATAAACCTAAAATATCGATTACCTGTGATACATTATCGATTTCCCATTTCGCTAAAACTTCTTTAACGCCCAATATTTCCATTTCATTTCCCATACGGGCAGGTTTATAAATAAAAATATTATCTGAAACAAGTTGAGCGAAATCTTTATCGGGTGTCATACAATAAACCTGATAACCTTTCTGTTCCGCTTTTTTAGCCAGCGTACCAATAATATCATCTGCTTCATAACCATCAGATGTAATAACAGGAATATTGAAACCTGTAATCAATTTTATAACATAAGGCATTGCCGCCGACAAATCTTCGGGCATAGCTTGTCGATGTGCTTTGTAAGCCTCGAAAGAGGTGTGCCGCTCTGTTGGGGCTTCTGTATCAAAAACCACAGCAATATGTGTAGGCTTTTCTTTCTTCAAAACATCAAGCAAAGTATTGGTAAATCCCATCACTGCCGATGTATTAATCCCCGTTGAGGTAAATCGAGGGTTTTTACTTAATGCAAAGTGTGCCCTGTACATGAGCGCCATTCCATCTAAAAGAAAGAGTTTTTTATTATTCATGTGATTACACAGATTTAATGATTATGCTGATAAATAGATTTTATCAGATGATAAAAGTAACCAAAGTTAATAATCTGTTGAACTTATAATGTGAAATTTTATGAATGATATGTCAAATCCATTAAAATTGCGTTATTTTAAGAGCCTGTTCAAAATTAAATCATTAAAATGTTTATCGCTTATTTTTTGAGTGAGACAAGGCAAATGTTGCAGAGATAACTCACCTATCCCGAAATATTTAACGAAGTTGCAGCCAAAAAGAAGCATAAACAAATGATTAGATAAATTTTAAACAGGTTCTAAAGAAACCATTATCAATATGAAATCAACAGTAGCCATTATTGCACTTATTTTAGTGAGTCTTACCTATAGCCATGCCCAGGATTTTATTGTTAAAAACAACGATGATGTTATCCGTGGAACAATAAAAGGAACCGATTATTTTTCAGTTTTTATTAGTGCGAATGATGAAGCAGATGTTATTCTTCCCGCAAAAGATGTTAAAAATTTCTTCTGGAATGGGAACAGTTATGTAAGCAAAGGCTTCGCCAATAAGAAGAATTTCGAGTATCGTTTTGTTAAAGTGATGGAGATGGGATCCGTTAATCTTTATTCGTTTGGGGGAGAAACTTTGATACCTGTTCAAAAGGAAAAGAAGGTAAAGTTCAGGCCAACGATAGGCATTGGAACCGGAATCGGCGGATATGGAGGAATGGGAATGGGCGGTGGAATCAGTATTGGAGGAGGCAATAGAAGTGATGTTCCGGAGAGATCTGCCGGAGCTCCTGTAGTCAGGTATTTTATTGAAAAACCAGGTACAGGTCCATTACAAGAAATCCCAATGAAAGCCATAACTGAAGATGCCCGAAAGACTGAAGTAAAAACTATTCTTTTACAAAAATTAGGAGATCAGGTTCAATTAAAGTTAAAGGTTGAGGCAAATACAGAGCTTAACAGCCGCGATGTGATTGAATTGGTTAAGGAATATAATTCGATTAAGAAATAAGTTTGTCTGTTTGAGCTTGTCGAAGACTGATAAGATTATATTATTATCCTTCGACAGGGCTCAGGGTGACAAATGTTATTCCAATTATTTATTTTTTAAAGTACTGTCAGTCTGAGCTTGTCGAAGACCGTATAAGATTATTATTATCCTTCGACAGGCTCAGGATGACACTCAAAAGGCTCATGATGACACTCAAAAAGAATTATCTGGCAATACAGTTAATCAGGTGGTCGTTAACCATTCCGGTTGCCTGCATATGTGCATAGCAAATGGTTGTTCCAAAAAACTTAAAGCCCCGTTTTTTCATGTCTTTACTAATTTTATCCGATAATTCTGTTCTTGCCGGAACATCGCTCATCTTTTCTACATGATTTAAAATTGGTTTCTTTCCAGGTAAGAACCCCCAGATATAATCGGAAAAACTGCCAAATTCTTTCTGGATATCTATAAACAACCGGGCATTTGTAATGGCACCATTTATCTTTAGGCGGTTACGAATAATACCTTCATCCTGCATTAATCGTTCAACATCTTTTTCATCAAAAGCTGCAACTTTTTTAACATTGAAATTGGCAAAAGCCTTACGGTAATTTTCCCTTCGACGTAAAATGGTAATCCAGCTTAAACCTGCCTGAGCCCCTTCCAAAATCAAAAACTCGAACATAACTTTATCATCGTAAACAGGCTTTCCCCATTCTTCATCGTGATATTTGATGTAAAGTGGATCTGAACCAGCCCAGTGGCAACGTATTGAGTTCGGAGTTTGGGGTTCGGAGTTTGGAGTACCCATAAGCTAAAAATTTAAATGAGTTAAACGATTTTTACTATAAACTTCTCATGATTATTCATCATGTAAACTAATAATTTGGCGACTTCTTCTGCTTGGCTATTTAGCTTATCAAATTCCTCAGTTGTAATATACTTACATGCTAAAGCAAATGCTAACCAAGTCTGAGTTTCCCCATTTTCGGTATCTGAATCTGATAATTTGCTAATGAAATGATTAGGGTATTTTCTTTTTCTATAAGCCTCTGCAAGATTTGCACAAACACTTCGGGAACACCTTCTAATCTGATCAGTTAAACTATATCGTTCCTCTGGAGGAAATCTTTTTGAGATCTGAAATATCTCCATTGCAAGATTGAAACCTTTCTGATAAGCAAGTAAGTCTGTGAGCGTTCCCATCCTTAAATATACTAAGAATTTGGCAATTGAGTGGCCGCCCAATATTCTGAACTCTAAACTCCAGGCTCCGAACTCGAAAGCTCATCCCAATACTCAACCGCTCTTCTATAATGAGGAATTACGATACTTCCACCAACCAAATTGGCAATCATGAAAATCTCATTCATCTCATCACTGTTTACGCCGGCATCAAAGCACTTCCCTAAATGATATTTAATACAATCATCGCAACGCAAAACCATTGATGCAACCAGGCCCAGCATCTCTTTGGTTTTAACATCCAGAGCACCATCAGCATAGGATGTGGTATCCAAGGCAAAAAAACGCTTGATATTTGTATTAGCGGTTTCCATTATTCTATCGTTCATTTTTTCACGATAGCCATTAAATTCCTCTACTAGCTTTCCCATAAATTAATTATTGAATGAATGAATTTTGATTAACTGAATGGTTAAATTCTCGAATCTTGCAAATCATTAAATCCTACAAATCCCGGCCTATTTCTTCCAGTGGGTTCCAGAACACTTTCTTAAAGTTTACAACTTTGTCATTTTTAACTTCAATCCCTTCCTTTTTAAGCAGCTCTTCCATCAATTCAGGGGGATTAAAATGAAATTTACCTGTTAACAAACCACTGCTGTTTACTACTCTATGCGCAGGAACTTTTGGATGAGCCGTTCCCGCAAAGTTCATCGCATGACCAACCATTCTGGAGGATTTAGCTGCGCCCAAACTTTTAGCGATGGCCCCATAAGAGGTAACCCTTCCTTTTGGAATTAACCTGACAACCTCGTAAACCTGCTCATAAAAATTAGTATCCATTTTACCCGAATGAAAATTGAATATAGTTAATATTTTTATCGTGCTGTAAGTATTTTTTTTCGTAATAAGTTTTTATGGATAACACCTCATCAACCCAATCAGATGTATATAAATGGTTGGTGTTTTTATGAACCAACAAATCTAATTCCTCTACTTTTTCGCAGGTATAAGCATAAAGACCATCATTATCTGTTTTCAGGTTTATTTTACCTCCAGGTTTTAAAATTTGTTTATACCGGTTTAAAAAAGTCGGAAAAGTTAAGCGTTTTTTCTCTCTGCTAATTTGCGGTTGAGGATCGGGAAATGTAATCCAGATTTCATCTATTTCTTCATTTCCAAAATAATCCAACAAATTCTCAATCTGTATCCTTAAAAAAGCGACATTATTAATGCCATCTTCAAGAGCTGTTTTGGCCCCTCTCCAAATGCGATTCCCTTTATAATCAATACCTATAAAATTCTTATCCGGAAATATCCTCGCTAAATTAACCGAGTATTCTCCTTTACCACAAGCCAATTCTAAAACAATAGGATTGTTATTTTTAAAATGTGTTGCAGCCCAATTATCTTTTAATGGCTTTCCTTCTTCTAATTGATATACATTTGCAAAAGTTTCTATCTCTGCAAATCGTCTAAGTTTATCCTTACCCAAGAGTTTTTTTCGACAAATTTACAACAATCTTATTTGTAATGGCAAAGGGCTCAAAATTTTCATAGACGATCAAGGTTGGATAAGTAACTTTTGCATTGGCCTTTCGGTTTTAATCTTTTAGCTTTTTTATGATTCTTTGCATAATCCATCGTATTTTTACAGGCTATAAAAAACAATACATTGGAAAAAAATGCTAAAATATATGTCGCAGGTCATCGTGGTATGGTCGGTTCGGCCATTTACCGTAAATTACAGAAAGAGGGATTTGAAAATCTTTTAACCCGAACTTCTGCTGAATTAGACCTTCGCAATCAACAAGCGGTAACAGATTTTTTCGCAGCCGAAAAACCCAATTATGTATTTTTAGCTGCGGCGAAAGTTGGAGGCATTGTTGCCAATAATACCTATCGTGCCGATTTTCTTTACGAAAATCTAGCCATCCAAAATAATGTGATTCATAGCGCTTATGTAAATGACGTTAAGAAACTGATGTTCTTGGGTTCAAGCTGCATTTATCCAAAAATGGCCCCTCAACCCTTAAAAGAGGATTATCTTTTAACCGGTACTTTGGAACATACCAATGAGCCTTATGCCATAGCAAAAATTGCGGGCATCAAAATGTGCGATGCATACCGTGATCAATATGGCTGTAACTTTATCTCTGTGATGCCAACCAATTTATACGGATATAACGATAACTACCATCCTCAAAATTCGCATGTTTTACCTGCCTTAATTCGTAAAGTACATGAGGCAAAAATAAACAAGGAAAAACAGGTAACCGTTTGGGGATCAGGTTCGCCAATGCGTGAGTTTTTATTTGCCGATGATCTTGCCGATGCCTGTTATTTCTTAATGCAAAATTATGATGAGCCTAATCTAATCAATATTGGAACCGGACAGGACTTGACTATTAAGGACTTAGCCTTGTTAATCAAAGACATTATTGGTTTTGAAGGAGATTTGGTTTTTGATTCAAGCAAACCCGATGGCACGCCCCGCAAATTGATGGATGTAACCAAGCTGCATAATTTAGGCTGGAAACACAAAATCGAACTTCCTGAGGGTATAGCTTTGGCTTATCAGGATTTCGAAAGCAAATACTAATATTAATTATTAAGTTTTGAATGAGAGCCTGAGTGAATGTATTCAGCGCATGCAATATTCAATAATTCAATCATCCTCTCATTCTATAATTTCATATGATAGTTAAAATTTATATATTTGCTAATATAAATCAATTTTAGCTATATGACTTTAGTTCAGCTCGAATATATTGTTGCGGTAGATACTTACAGAAGTTTTGTAACGGCTGCTGATAAATGTTTTGTAACACAACCAACACTGAGCATGCAAGTGCAAAAGTTGGAGGAAATGCTTAGCGTAAAAATATTCGATAGAAGCAAACAGCCCGTAAGTCCGACTGAAATTGGTGCACAGATTATAGCCCAGGCCCGGATTGTTTTACAAGAAAGCGGGAAGATAAAAGAGTTGATTAGTAGTCAGCAACAAGATGTTTTAGGGGAGTTAAAAATCGGAGTTATCCCAACTGTTGCTCCGTATTTGTTACCCGAAGTTATATCAGCCATGTTGGGAAAATATCCCGAGTTAAAATTATTGATTTGGGAATATACCACCGAGGATATTATTCATCATTTAAAAACCGGGGTTTTGGATTGTGGCATCTTAGCAACCCCATTAACCGACCCCAACATAACGGAGTTACCACTTTATTATGAGAATTTTGTAAGCTACATCAGCAAGAACAGCAAACTTTATAAAAAGAAGGCTATTGACGCTGGTGATCTGAACGATGAAAACATCTGGCTGTTAAACGAAGGTCATTGTATGCGCAACCAGGTTTTAAATATCTGCAGATCCACCAAAAACAATCGTTTACAGGGATTAGAATATAATACCGGAAGTGTAGAAACCCTGGTTCGAATGGTAGATCTAAATGGTGGTGCAACACTTTTACCCGAACTGGCCGTTGCAGAATTAAATGCCAAACAAATGAACAAAGTTCGCTATTTCAAACTGCCCGAGCCTGTTAGAGAGATCAGTTTGGTTACACATAAAAATTTCATTAAAAAGCGAATGCTGAATGCATTGAAAGAGGAAATTTTAGAGGTGATTCCAAAAGCCATGAAACAAAAAAAGAAAAAAGATATTGTGGGGATTTAGCACAACCTATGAAGTTTTGAAGATCTAAGCGCATGGGAAAACTTCGTAAGTTTCAAAATAAGAATAAATAAATTAAAAAAGCCAACCAATAAGACAGATAAAGCTTACCCCCTTGAAGCTTCGTAAGGTCTATTTTACTTCTACATGCTCTGTATTCTATCTTTCTCAACATGATCTGCCAATTTGTAGCCTTGCACAGTTGGATTTTTATCTTCCAAAAAGATCAGGATGACCAGCGATATAATCGGAATTAAAAAAGAAATAAAAAACCAGAACCAAAAATTTCGTCCTGTTCTTTTAGCTAAGAATCCTGCCAAAATCTGAGGTGATAACAATAAACCCAGAACAACTATTCCTAAAATTATTTCTGGCATTCGTATTTTTTAGTTTTTGTTAAAGCGTACATCAAGACCATTTTGAGGAAATGAAAGCTAGTTTTGTTTTTCTATTGGCGGAGCTGAAAGTAATCCTTTAATATCGCTGGAAACTTCTGCCTCCTCTTGTTTTTTCTTTTTCTTACTGGTTTTAGCTTTACCACTCAAACGTTCTTCAATAATTTTATCGTATTCGGTTTGCTGTTCTCCCTTTAGAACATTGCGGATATTTTTTGTGGTTTCGTTTTGCAGCTTGTAAAATTTGTCAACATCTTCTTCTCGGGAGTTGCCAGCTTGCTGTCTTTTTATCAACTCATTTTGCTCTTTAGCCTGGTTATAGGTAAAACTATAGATTACACTTTTTTGTGTTCCATTTAACTTTAACCTTTTATCTAAATCCTCAACATTCTTTTTAGCAATTTCATCAGCTGTTGGCATTTTGTTTTGTTGAGCATTCGATAAACCGCCAACACCAACCAGAATTAAAAACAAGAATATAAACCGCTTCATTTTGAATATTTTAATATCTGCGAAGTTATTAATTTATCTTAAAACAAGAAAGCCCGCAAACCGAATTTGCGGGCTTTCGAAATGCTTATGTTTTATAATGCTTACAATGCTTTTTTGTAAAGCTCTGAAACTGCATCCCAGTTAATTACGTTCCAAATTGCCGCTAAGTAATCCGGACGTTTGTTTTGATATTTTAGGTAGTAGGCGTGCTCCCATACATCAAGGCCTAAAATAGGTGTGCCTTTTACTTCTGCAACATCCATTAAGGGATTATCTTGGTTTGGAGTTGAAGAAACCTGTAATTTTTTATCAGCACCAACTGATAACCAAGCCCAACCAGAACCAAAACGAGTAGCACCAGCTTCTTGCATTTTAGTCTTTAAATCAGCAAAAGAACCAAAAGTTTCGTTAATTGCTTTAGCTAAATCACCAGTTGGCTCGCCACCTTTATTTGGGCCTAAAATGTTCCAGAATAAAGAGTGATTATAATGTCCACCACCATTATTTCTAACCGCTGCAGGATATTTTGAAATGTTTTTTACAATTTCCTCAATACTTGAACCTGCTTCAGGCTTACCCTCAAGAGCTTTATTTAAGTTGGTAACGTAAGCTTGATGATGTTTATCATGGTGTATTTCCATGGTCATTTTATCAATATGCGGTTCTAGTGCATCGGTTGCGTAGTGTAACGCAGGTAATTCAAAAGCCATAATGTTTATGTTTAAAGTTTTATAAATGTTTCTTGTAGCAAATATAACATTCAAAGATTAAGATTTGTTCATGAGCCTTGTTAAAATGTTGTAAAGTTAAAAGGTTGGGACACCAAAAGGTTGATGGTTGATGGTTAATAGTTGATAGCTAGGATTTATAGACACACCGCTTATGCATAATGGTAATCAACCATGAACTATAGACTATTAACCTAATCGTCCAACTCACCTAGCTCCTCACCTCCTTTTCGCGAAGAAGTTTTTCATTAATGCCGCACATTCTTCAGCCAAAACACCACCTTTGAGTTCTGTTTTTGGGTGTAATAAATTCACTTTTTTTGACAGGAAACCTCGTTTTTCTTCTCTTGCCCCATAAACAATTCTACTAATTTGTGTCCAGTAGCTTGCGCCGGCACACATTACACAAGGTTCTATGGTTACATATAAAGTACAATCCGTTAAATATTTCCCACCGATGGTTTGAGTCGCAGAGGTAAAAGCCTGCATTTCTGCATGGGCAGTAACATCGTTAAACCGTTCGGTTAGATTATACCCACGACCGATGATCCTGTTTTTACAAACTACTATTGCCCCAATTGGAATCTCATCTTCAGCTAAAGCTTTTTCAGCCTCAGCTAAAGCTAACTTCATGTAATGTATATCTTCTGCCTCGGGATTGTTATTTTCAAAATTGTAAAAACTCATGATGCAAAGATAGTAATTGAAAATTCCTTAAATCATTTTGCTGCCATTTGGAACCTTGCCCTGAACCGTTGTTAAAACAATATCACCATTTTCATCTGCAAAACCTGTTACCAAAAATTCTGACATAAATTTTCCAATCTGTTTTTTAGGAAAGTTAATTACCCCTACAATTTGCTCTCCCAACAAACCTGCTTTAGTATAATGTTTTGTAATTTGTGCGCTACTGGTTCTTATGCCAAATTCTCCAAAATCTGCTTTTATTTTGTACGCAGGCTTTCGTGCCTCAGGAAAATCCAAGACCTCCAAAATGGTTCCTACCCTTAATTCTACTTTTTCAAAATCGGCCCAATTTATTTCATGCATAAAATCTCTCTTAATAAAAACAAAAATATAAATTATTGCATAAAGAGCCTTTAGAGCTCCGGGGAAATAACCAAACAAACAATTCAAACGGTTGCATAGATGATTTTAGTCTAGTTAATCGATTTAATACATTGTTTATAAAAATTATTTTTCATAGAATTTTATAAAAAATTTGTGTTTTATAATTTTACAACTATCTTTATGCAACCGTTTGCATAACCAGATATTAAAATTTAATTTAAAGCGATGTATTTATTAGGTATTGATATAGGCACCTCGTCTATAAAAGTCGCAGTTGTTGATGTTCATACACAAAGGAGTGTGGCGACTGCGCAATACCCCGAAGAAGAAACAGAAATTAAATCTGTTAAGCCTGGTTGGGCAGAACAATCTCCTCTTGATTGGTGGCAAAATACGCAACAAGCCATTCTAAAATTAAACGCGACTAACTTATTCAACCCAAAAGACATTAAAGCCATTGGCATTGCCTATCAAATGCATGGATTGGTGGTGATAGATAAGGATCAGAATATTTTACGGGATAGTATTATCTGGTGTGATAGCAGAGCTGTTGAATTAGGGAATAAAGCCTTCGATGCAATAGGGCATGAAAAATGTCTGCAAAACCTGTTAAACTCTCCAGGGAATTTCACCGCATCTAAACTCGCATGGGTAAAAAACAATGAGCCGGATTTTTATAACCGCATTGATAAGATCATGTTACCTGGTGATTTTATTGCCATGAAATTAACTGGTAAAATTACAACCAGCATTCCTGCATTATCTGAAGGTGTTTTCTGGGATTTCAGAAAAGATGAAATTTCAAAAGATGTAATGGAATATTATGATTTAGACAGCGATTTTATTCCGGAAATAAGACCCTTATTTTCCGAGCACGGCCATGTTAGAAACGATATTGCAAAATTGCTGGGCTTAACTGAAGGCATTCCGGTTTCATATAAATCTGGGGATCAACCCAACAATGCATTGTCGCTAAACGTGCTTAAACCGGGCGAAGTTGCCGCAACCGCAGGCACATCGGGTGTAATTTATGGTGTAAGCGATGAATTGACCTATGATCAGCAATCCAGGGTAAATACTTTCGCTCATGTAACCTATTCAAAAGAGAAAAAACATACCGGTGTATTACTTTGTATTAACGGAGCAGGCAGTATGTATCGTTGGGCTAAACATACTTTTGCGGCTAACTCCACTTATACTGAACTGAATAATTTAGCCGCTCAGGCACCCATTGGCAGTAAAGGCTTAATGGTTTTACCTTTTGGCAATGGTGCAGAGCGAATGCTGAATAATAAATATAGTGGCACTCAATTATTAGGTATTGATTTAAATATTCATACCCAGGCAGATATTTTTAGAGCTGTACAGGAAGGCATTGCTTTTTCTTTCCGTTACGGATTGGATATTATGCGTGAGAATGGTATGAAACCAAAAGTAATCCGGGCCGGCAGAGCCAATCTATTTTTGAGTGATACATTTGCTCAAACCTTTGTTGATGTAACCGGAGTGCCAGTAGAGTTATATGAAAACGACGGAAGTGTTGGTGCGGCTTTAGGTGCGGGGATTGGATCCGGGATCTTTAAAAATGCCGAGGAAGCATTTACCCAACATGAAGTTATCCAATATTTGGAACCAAAAAATGTTGAGGCCTATGAATCCGTTTACGCAGAATGGAAAAATCTTTTAATTAAAGCATTATAAAACAGAACCACAAAATATATCACAATGACAAAAGTAGTAACAGGATCAAAAGAATTTTTTAAAGGTATTGAGCAAATCCAATTCGAAGGTTTGCAAAGTGATAACCCATTAGCATTTAGATGGTATGATGCAAACAAAATTGTTGCAGGGAAAACCATGAACGAGCATTTTAAGTTTGCTTGCTCGTACTGGCATTCATTTAACGGAACGGGTGCAGATCCATTTGGAGGAGCAACGCACATTTTTCCATGGGATGAAAAAAAAGATGCTGTAGAAAGAGCAAAAGATAAGATGGATGCCGCATTTGAATTCATCACAAAAATGCAATTGCCATATTACTGTTTTCACGATGTGGATGTTGTTGACTATGGTGATGACATTGCTGAAAACGAACGTAGATTACAGACTTTAGTAGAATATGCCAAGCAAAAACAAGCCGATAGCGGCGTAAAATTACTTTGGGGAACGGCGAATCTATTTAGTCATAAACGCTATATGAATGGTGCTTCAACGAACCCGGATTTTCATGTTTTGGCCCATGGCGCTGCTCAGGTTAAAGCTGCATTGGATGCAACCATTGCTCTTGGCGGAGAAAACTACGTTTTTTGGGGAGGAAGAGAAGGCTATATGAGCTTATTGAACACCAACATGAAACGTGAACAAGAGCATTTGGCCAGATTTTTACATACAGCCAAAGATTATGCACGTAAACAGGGTTTCAAAGGAACATTTTTTATTGAGCCAAAACCTTGTGAGCCATCTAAGCATCAATACGATTATGATGCCGCAACCGTAAAAGGATTTTTGCAACAATATGATTTACTTAATGATTTCAAATTGAACTTAGAGGTTAACCACGCCACATTGGCTGGTCATACCTTCCAACACGAACTACAGGTTGCCGTTGATAATGGCTTATTGGGTTCTATTGATGCCAACCGAGGCGATTATCAAAATGGATGGGATACTGACCAATTCCCTAATGACATTAATGAATTGACAGAAGCCATGCTGATCATTTTAGAAGGCGGTGGTTTGCAGGGTGGAGGTGTAAACTTCGATGCTAAAATCCGTCGTAATTCTACGGATCCAAAAGATTTGTTTTATGCGCACATTGGTGGTATGGATATTTTCGCCCGTGCTTTAGTTACGGCAGATGCCATTCTTCAGAAATCCGATTACAAGAAAGTAAGAACAGACCGCTATGCATCTTTCGATAGTGGTAAAGGTGCCGAGTTTGAGCAAGGTAAATTGAGTTTAGAAGATCTGAGAAACTATGCCGCCCAAAACGGAGAACCTGAAACACGCAGTGGTAAGCAGGAATATCTGGAAAACATCATCAATCGCTATATTTAAAAATATACCTTTAGCGCGTCTAGTGGCTTATTCAATTATAATGTTCATTTTTAATATATCAATTTTGTTATAAATGAACATTATTTCATGATTTTGTTACATTTAGAGTTCTAAATCAAATAACCTTATACATTTAATGAAAAATAACTTACTGGACACGAAGGATTACATTGTTTTTCTAATCTACTTCGTGATTGTGGCTGCTTACGGTCTGTACATCTACAACAAGAAAAAATCCGCATCAACGGGCTCTAAAGATTATTTTTTGGCCGAAGGATCTTTGACCTGGTGGGCAATCGGAGCATCACTCATCGCCTCAAATATCTCTGCGGAGCAGTTTATAGGGATGAGCGGATCGGGATTTAAGATGGGGCTTGCCATTGCCACTTACGAATGGATGGCTGCACTTACATTGGTTATCGTGGCTGTGTTCTTCATTCCTGTTTACCTGAAAAACAAGATTGCCACCATGCCACAATTCTTGCACCAGCGCTACAATGGTACCGTTGCAATGATCATGGCCGTGTTCTGGCTGTTGCTTTATGTAGTGGTAAACCTAACTTCCATCCTTTATCTTGGTGCACTGGCGGTAAGTAGTATCTCTGGTTTCGACCTTGATCTCTGCATGTACGCTATTGCTGCCTTCGCTATTATTATTACCCTTGGCGGAATGAAAGTAATTGGTTACACCGATGTTATACAGGTATTCTTTTTGATATTGGGTGGTTTGGCCACAACTTATCTGGCGCTAAACCTGGTTTCAGAACATTATGGAACAACTGGAATTCTAGATGGATATGGCCTGATGACCTCTAAGGCATCTGAACATTTTCACATGATCCTTAAACCCGATAACGAGAATTACATTGACCTGCCTGGACTGACTGTCCTTGTTGGTGGTATGTGGATCGTGAACCTGAACTATTGGGGTTGTAATCAGTACATTACACAGCGTGCCCTTGGCGCAGATTTAAATACTGCCCGCGGCGGTATCCTCTTTGCTGCATTTTTAAAGTTGTTGATGCCGATTATTGTAGTGCTTCCAGGTATCGCAGCTTATGTATTATATAAGGATGGCGCTTTCCAATCAGAGATGATGCAGGATGGTTCCGTAAATCCTGACCGTGCTTACCCGGTATTGTTAAATCTTCTGCCTGCCGGACTAAAAGGGCTTTCGTTTGCAGCATTAACTGCCGCAGTTGTAGCTTCTTTAGCGGGTAAAGCAAATAGTATCGCAACGATTTTCACATTAGATATCTATAAAAAAGTGCTGAAAACCGATGCCACAGAAAAGAATCTGGTAATGACAGGAAAGATAGCGGTTGTTGTGGCAATGGTTCTTGGTGTATTGATCGCTCCCCATTTGGGTATCGATAAGAAGGGTGGTTTCCAATTTATCCAGGAATACACAGGCTTTGTATCACCGGGTATTTTTGCCATGTTTATCTTGGGCTTCTTTTGGAAAAGAACAACCTCCAATGCAGCTTTATTTGCAACAATTGGAGGTTTCGGCCTTTCGCTATTGCTAAAGAAATTACCGAATATGACAGACCTTTCCTGGCTTTCCGGAATAGGTTTTTCTGTAAAAAGTGCAGCTGGTGTTTATGAAATACCCTTCCTGGACAGAATGGGTATTGTGTTTGTCTTCTGTATAATTGGTATGGTAATCATTAGTTTGTTCGAGAACAAAAACGGTGTGAACCCTAAAGGACTTGAAATCGATGCCAAAATGTTCAAGACTACTACAAGTTTTGCTGTTGGTGCATTGATTATAATTGGTTTGTTGGTAGCACTTTACAGTGTTTACTGGTAAGAACACCAATCTTAAAATAAAAGCTTTCCGGGAAACTGGAAAGCTTTTATTTTTATCACCCTTAAGGAGGATGTTCAACCTTTGGATCTCATTAAGAATTTTAAAGGCGAAATAACCTGTTATTCGGGAAATATATCTTTATGTAAGCTCATATTCCATTACATAATCATCCATAAAATAACCATCACCAATATCTAGCATGACAGAATCTTTTACTTTAAAGCCTACTTTTAAATAGAAATCTTTGGCCTTATTGTGCTTATTTACGTTGAGCTGTAATGCCGTTCCGCCCATATCTTTTATCTGATTAAAGATTTCGTTAATTAAGATTTTGCCTACACCTTTCCCATGTGCCAACGGTAGAACATAAAGTTTATGCAATTTATAGATCCTATTTTTAGGGTCAATAACAGAGTAACCCGCAAAACCATATTGTTCTTCACCTTGCTCAGCAATCAAGAAAGTATGCCCCTCCATAAATTGCTTCAACAACTCAGCTTTGTTATACATCTTATTAAGCATGTAATCGATCTGAGCTTGCCCAATAATATCCAAATAAGTAGAAGGCCAGGTTTGCTTTGCAATTGTCCTTATTAATTCTATATCTTCCTCTTTTGCTTTTCTAAGCGTAATCATATCGGTTCACTAATAAAAATCGGTTCACCTGAAAAGCTGAACTCTACAAAACCGTCTTTAACCACATTAAAAGTACCATTTTCGTTTTGCATTAAATTGGTCACTTCCAGATAAGCATTACCCAAAATATTGAAAATGCTACCTGCTGGTTTCCAAACGGAAAAACCTGATTTTATAGTATAGTATTTATCGCTGGGCGTAAAAACCACCATGTTAATCTTATCACTAAAACCCGCAAATTTCTCCAGATCAAACTTATCGGTAATCACATTTACTGCCGAATATTTCTCTTCATACAGGTAATTTATCGCAACCATTAAAGAATCGGCCGGACCTTGAATAACCCTGGTGTTTTCCTGTATTTCGTTATGATTTCCATTTACCAAAATATCAATCTTTAGACCTAAAGAAAGTATTTTATCGTAATTTTCTGCATTAACCAATAAGGTTGGGCTCCACTCTAAAAGCTGGCCTAAAAGTTCCTCATTAAAATCTCCAAGCTCATCAATATACAAAGCTGGCTCTTGTTTCTCTTTTACAATGTGATGTGAAGACATATGGCGAAGATAAATAAAAGTATTAAGTAGTGGGGATCCGGAATCAAGACAAGATTAGATAAAATCTCTTGCAGGAATAACCTTAGCCTTTAACCGCAACATAGAAGTCTTGATAAGTTTGTTCGAAATCATCAGCAAAGTTGATTGCTCCGGATACAGCAAGCCCATAAATTCCAGTTTGCATTAATCCTTTAACATCATCTAATTTAATCCCTCCAACAGCTAAAACCGGAAGATTAAGGTTTAATCTTTTTAACTCCTTTACCGCTCTTACATATTCATTTAACCCTAAAATGGGATAATTATTGGATTTAGTTTTGGTAATGGAAAATGGACCAAAACCCACATAATCCACTCCTTCTTTTGCCAGGCGAATAAGATTTTCTAACGTATTGGCATAGCCTCCAAGTGTTATATTTTCGCCAACCTGTTTACGTAATGTTATGAAATCCGCATCCATATCTTCGATATGAAAACCCTGAATATCGGCTTTGCCATTTAAATGAATATGATCGGTTACGATTAAGGTTGTACCCCAGTCATCACAAATTTCGGCAATCTCATTTATATCAGCTAAAAGTTCATCATCGGCTTTGCTTAAACAACAGTATTGAATCCATTTTGCCCCAGCCTCGCAAACTTTTTGAGCTTGCTCAACATGGCTAAAGCCGGGAATATCATGTGTGATGTAATGAAGTTGCTCTATGTACTTTTTCATCAGGAGCCAAGAATAAAGATTAAGGAATAAAGATGCAGAATTTGATTAGATTTTTTCTTGTTCTTTATTCCTTATTCTTTTATCAAATTTAAAACTTCACATTCAAACTTAACAAAAAGTTGGTTCCTGCCTGTGGAAAATAGAAGTTCTCCGTAGTTAAACTTCCACCATAAAAATAGCCATAGGTATAACCATTGCTTTCATATTTTTTATCCAGGATATTATTAACCAATAGCCCCAGATTAATGTTTTTTACACCTGCAAACTTAAAATCATAGCCTAAACGGGCATTGCTTACCCAATATCCGTTTAGTGTTCTATCGTTGTTTTGCGTATTATCAAGATATTGTTTGCTAACATATTTGCTTTGCAAAGCAACCGCAAAGCCACTAATTGATTTATAAACAAGCTCTCCGAAAAGAACAGTATTCGGCGAATAAGAAATATCAGTTAGTTTATAATTATTAACAACTTGTCCACCATTGTCATAATCGTCAATGTATTCCGTAAAATTCTTGATCTTGTTTCTGCTTAAAGCCGCGTTTGCATTTACAACGAATTGGGAATTGATGATGTAAGATCCATCAAGCTCAATACCCAAACGGTAACTTCTATCTACATTTTGACGGAAATATCCACCAACGTCATTAATTTTTCCGGTAACCACCAATTGATCTTTATAGAACATTCCGTAAACATTGGCACCTATATTAAATTTGTTGTTTTTAAAACGGTAGCCCAGTTCAACATCTTTTAAATGTTCTGGTTTCGGGAAAGCTCCTACTGCCGCATCAACATAATCATCACGAATAGGCTCCTTGTTGGCCACACTGAATGATCCATATAAATTGCTTTCTTTATTGATGAAATAAGTTGCCCCAAATTTCGGATTGAAGAAATTCAATTTGTCAAAAATGGCCAATGTATTCAGTTTATTTTCAGTTCCATCTATAGTATAATAAACCCTACGGTACTGCAAATCGGCAAATAAACTCAAAGATTCGATAGGGCTATAATTCGCTTTTCCATAAATATTGAAGTCTGTTTTAAAACCATCATTGTCATAATAATGACGATCGATATTTCCATTTGATGCATACTGCGCCCATATTACCTGCCCAAAATGTGCACCCTTATATTCATTATATGCACCCCCCAAAGTAAAGTTAAGTTGTTTTTGAGGTTGATAAGTAAATGCATAAGTAACCCCATAAAAATCATTATCCAACCAGCGACGACGAACTAAATCTGTATTTTCAACAGTTGTTGAACCAACTACAACAGGATTCAAACCATAGTCTGCAAGCTCATTATCCGGCCTAAATTCCTCGTAATATCCTTTACCCTGGGTATAATGCAAAGCGCCATTAAAAGAAAATTGCTCAGAAAACTGCCTTGCGTACAATAATTGATAATGGTTTTGCCAATAATTATCTGTTTGATCCTGGTAAAGAAAGCTATTATATGTTCTGCCAGAATTTAAAAGATTTGTGGCATCCTCGGCATTTAATTCATTTCTATGAATATAGGCATTCATTCCGGCAACATCATTATTTAGGCGGGATTCCGGAATACCGTTCCAGGATTGATAGGTTTTTTCATTGCCGGCAAAAACATTTACCCGAAGTAAATCCTTGCTTCCCTGATAAGCGCCAGAAAGAAAATAAGACTTTAACAAGGATGAACCACGATCAACATAACCATCGGAACTGATTCTCGATAAACGCCCATCGAAACTAAATTTATTATTGATTAAACCTGTTCCAACTCTGATGGTATTTTTCCAGGTGTTAAAACTACCATAAGTGCTGTTCACTTCTGCATAAGGTTCAGCTTCGCCTGCGGTAGTTTGAACATTTAAACTTCCGCCAAAAGCACCGGCGCCATTTGTAGAGGTACCAACTCCGCGCTGAATCTGAATATTGTTTACCGAAGAAGCAAAATCAGGCATATTTACGTAAAAAGTACCCTGACTTTCACTATCATTCATTGGAATCCCGTTTACAGTAACATTTATTCTGCTGTTATCGCTTCCCCGGATTCGGATACCGGTATAACCAACACCTGCACCAGCATCAGAATTAACTACAACTCCAGGTGTATTTTGCAGAATAAAGGGTAAATCCTGTCCGAAATTATTTTGCTGGATTTCTTCTTTCCCTACATTTTTGTAGGTTGTGGCCGATTTTTCATTCGCTCTGGTTGCTCTTACCACAACTTCGTCTGCAAGAAAAGCTTGCTCAATTAAGGTGAAATCAATTTCAGTACTTTGATCAAGATTTACATTTTTTTGGATGGTTTTAAATCCAACAAAGCTTACGCTGAAAACATATTTTCCAGCACTAAGATCTTTGAAATTGTAACTTCCATTCACATCACTTAAAACGGTCTGATTAGGGCTCTTTATTTTGATGGTTGCACCAGAGATTGGCTTATTATTGTTATCGGTTATTTTACCCATAACGGAGATTTGTGCCATAGCAAAGTAAGGCAGAATTATGGCAAGAAATGCCATTAGACTTAATTTTTTCAATGTTTTTATTCTTAGTTAAACCAATCGAAAATAGGGGTACTCCCGATTTCAGTTAAACATCCATAACTCCAGTCCCTACGCCGGCATTACCCGGATCAGGTGTATTTAAAGGCATAGGGCTTGGAGGTTTAAGGCATAGGATTGAACCCTTTACCTTTATACCTTTTACCTTCAACCTTTAAAATGGGTATGATCTCAGCCTGTTTTTGTGTTTTGTAAAAAACAAGGCACCCCTAATGATGAGGCAAATGTAGAAAATATTTTAAAGAAGTTGAGTAATCGATTAATATTTGATAAAATCAATATATTAATTTGACTTATATCATTTCAATAGGGTATTATATGTTGAAATCTTAACTGTTTTCACTGAAACGCAGTGTACAAACCCAGCCAATGTATTATAATCAATAAACATTGAGCAAACCCAAACCCGTTAGTAGTTTTTCTTTAGCATTGGTTGATATTGGTATTTCTACGCCATTACTCATGATTAAGAGACCATTATTCTGACGTAGGATTTTTTTAATATGTGTTTTATTAACAATGTATGATCTATGTACCCGGATAAAGTCAGCTTGTGCAGTTAATGCTTGTTCAAAGAAATTGAGGCCCTTACTAATACATTTTACAGACTCATCGCTACAATGGAGATCCGTATAGCTATTATCAGCCCTTAAGCAAACTATATCCTTAAATAAGATGCTATCCCATCCATCTCTAATGGGGAAAAAAAATTTCTCCTGATGATTTTGGCTAAATTCTTTAATGTTTTTGGGTGCACTTAACTTTTTAAGTCTTTTAATTGTTTCATTAAGCTCTATTGGGTTTATCGGTTTTAATAAATAATCTATAGCATTATGTCTGTAAGCTTCTGAAGCATATTCATTATATGCCGTTACTATGATTATATGTGTGCTGTCAAGGTTATCTATCTCTTTTATTAAATCAAAACCTGTTTTATATCCAAGTTTTATATCCAGAAAAAGCACATCAGGTTTGTTTAAGGAAAGGGCATCCACAGCCCCACTAAAATCAGAAGAAAAGCCGACAACCTCTATATCATCACCACAATAAAATTCTAATAAATATTCTAAACTTGTCCGGGCATGTGTTTCATCATCAACCAGAAAACAGCGTAGTTTTTTATTCATTTTTTACATAAATATGTACAACAATAATGCCATTGGGTTTGTTCCTAATTGAAATCTGGTTTGAAGCTTTTTTAAACTTGCCACGCATAAAAGCCAGCTACTCATTTATCAGTATCCAATGCATACGCATCTTGAAGGGGATAAATTAAGTCAGCTATACCATCGCCATTATCTTCAATCTTAATTTTTAAAAAGTTATACTGTTGTTCAAAAGTTATGGAAATTTTCCCATTCCGCTGATTTTGGCAAAACCATGTTCCATGGCATTTTTAAGAATAGGGTGAATGAACATTGGAGTAGTTTAACTGATTGTATAGCTGGGAGCACTAATGTATAGTAATTTATTACTAAATCTTCAAACGGGGTGATTTGGGAAAAAAAATCCACATTGATTACTTTTTTCATACCTGTTTAGACATTTTTACTGCGTTTCGATTGCCAATCTGACAGATATTTATCAGTTAAAGCCTTTAAAAAGTTCAAAATCCACTTACACAAACCCATCAAAAAAATCAAATAAGACAAGGCCTACCTTTGCAAGGCTAAAATGCTAATCTTATTTATTAACATACCATGAAATCAAAATTTCGTTCACCTTCGCTCTTCTTTTTAGGGTTGTTCTTGCTTACCTCATTGCAAGCAATAGCCCAAAGCGTCACTTTTAACGTTACAGATTCAAATTGCCCGGATGGGGGGAAGATAACGGCCACAGCTACAGGCTTTACAGGCACCGTTGGTTACCAACTTAAGCAAGGAGGAACCGTCGTTAAACCGCAAGGAGGAAGCGGCCTACAAGCATCGAATGTTTTTGATAATTTACCTGCCGGCACATATACCATTCTGGCGGACGATGGGACTACGAGTCAAGAATCGGCCCCAGCGACTGTCAATGTTAATTATACAACAATATCCGCATCGGTTGCTCCCGCAACGGTTTCCTGTGGCTCAGCGACAACAAGTTTAACCGTTGCTGCCAGCGGTGGTAGCGGAAGTTACTTATATGCAATAACCCCAACAAATGAAACTAATGCGCCTCCCATTGGCAGTTTTCAGACTTCTCCAACTTTTAGCGGATTGACGGTTGACTCTTACAAATTTTGGGTAAAAGATAATACCTGTGCATCTGCCACATTAATAAACACTACGGGAGCAGTAAATAATGTTCCTGCACCAGACGCATCTGCATTTGGACTTAACGATTTACCAGCTCTAACATTTTTATCCCCAAATAATTATTTAAGTGGATATAAGGTAGTTATAGGGAGATTTGTTAGAAGCGGCGTGATTTATATGACCGCTACGGAAGCTGAAAGCTATACGGTAGAAATTATGGATGGGTCTACAAGTGTAGCTGGTCCGGTAGCCGTAGCGGCTACTGGTAATACAAATGTGAATGTTCCTAATGGCTTAGTAAATCATACTCTTACGGTTATCCTTAAAAATACATGCACCGGAAATACCAAAACATTTGCGGTTTCGCAACTTGGACCTGATATGACTGCTTTAGCTACCTGCCCTGCACCGCAAGCTATGTATAGGTTATTGTCTTATAGCCTGGTCGCTTTACCTGCAACAATTACCTATATTAACCAAGACGGTACAGGGAACGGAAACCAAACAATTGTTAGAACTACCGCTAATGACAGCTATAATTATGTGAATTTTCCAGTAAATTCAGTAATGGACTGGAAAGTGGTTGATGCTTCCGGCGCAGAATGGAGCGGCACACACAACTTTGCTACAAATCTTGTAACCAACGCTGTGCAATGGGCATCTTTTGCTAATAACTGCGTTTTAAGACAGGGAACTATTGAAATAATAATGACAGGTGTACAAAATGCTACACCTATTAAATATGAAATTTTAGAGACTCCAACAGGCTCAGAATCTTTAATTGGATATATTGGCAATGCGGCAGCAAGTTGGAAAAATGATTATACCCTTATGTATAACGGACAGACCTATTTTCCTAAAGGTAGGTACAAAATTCGATTTATAGATTCTGGTTGTTACAATGGAAGGGAAATGATAGTTAATGCAGGTGGTAACGAGGCGACGGTTACAGATGTTACAAAAACTGCAAATTGTTCTTCCTTTAATTTCAATATAAATGGCGTTTTTAGTACTGACTATGAACAGGTTATTATTAATGGTCCGACTGGAACAGTAGGGTTGGTAAAAGCCAGTACAGAAAGTTACACCAACATGCCTTATGGTACATATACAGTAGCGTTACGTATCAGAAATGCCGCTTGTAATATATTTTCAGAAACCTTTACCTATACGGCAGAAAGTAGCATTGATTTCGACCCTTTAAATAGTGGCGGATTTACTTGTACTACTGGTGGAACTGGTAACTTAACAATAGTTGCAAGTACCACTATACCTGGCGCTACTTTAGAATATAGCATCGATAATGGTACAAGCTGGCAAGCCTCAAATATTTTCCCGGGTCTTTCGGAGGGTAACTATACAGTTATTATCAAAGAAAATGGATGTGGAAACCAAAGAACAGTATCTGCATCTATAATTTCAAATATACAAGCAACAATTAATAATCAACCTGTTACAACAACCTTGTGTGAGGGGAGTAATACGGTTTTAAATATAAATGCGATAGGTGGCACCAAATACACCTGGACGTATCCGGATGGATCAGTGCATTTAGGTAAATTACAAAATTTAACTAATATCACACCAGGAATGGCGGGTATATATTCTGTGATTGTAGAAGCAGGTTCTTGTACTACACCGCCGCTTGAAGTTTCATTAAAGGTAACTACAAAACCAACAATTGATACTGTTATAGCTCAAACCGCATGTAATGGTGTAGTAAAAACAATCGCTTTTACAGGTACGCCAGCTAAGGAATATAGCTCGGCAACCACTTTTACCAATTTAGCAACAACATACAATTGGACAAATGATAACCCTGCAACTGGCTTGGCGGCAACAGGTAGTGGAGATATTAATTTCACACCAACAAACACAGGAACAAGCCCATTGACAGCCAATATCAGTGTTACTGCACAAGCTGCAGGTAGTTGTCCAACTACTCCAATCAATTTTATTATCACAGTTAATCCAAGTACTACAATAGTATTGAGCAGTGTAGCAGATACTGATAAGCAAAGCGTATGTATAAGCAATGCTATAACTGATATTACCTATACTTTAACCAACGAAACCAATGCAATGGTAACAGGATTACCTGCTGGTTTAACCGGAACATACAATGCAGGTACATTTACCATTAGCGGAACACCAACAGAAAATGGAACATTCAACTATACCATAACAGCGAATGGCAATTGTGCTCCAGCAACTGCAACAGGTACAATCACGGTTAGTCCAAATGTGACCATTGCTTTAAGCAGTGCGGCCGGAACCGATGCCCAGGATAAATGTATCAATACCGCAATAACCAACATTACTTATGCGGTTTCAAACGGAACAGCTGCAACGGTAACAGGATTGCCTGCTGGTTTAACCGGAACATACAATGCAGGTACATTTACCATTAACGGAACACCAACAGAAAGCGGAACATTTAATTATACGATTACATCAACTGGCAATTGTGCTCCAGCAACAGCAACAGGTACAATCACGGTTAGTCCAAATGTGACCATTGCTTTAAGCAGTGCGGCCGGAACAGACGCTCAGGATAAATGTATCAATACCGCAATAACCAACATTACTTATGCGGTTTCAAACGGAACAGATGCAACAGTAACAGGATTACCTGCTGGTTTAACCGGAACATACAATGCAGGTGTATTTACCATTAGTGGAACACCAACAGAAAGCGGAACATTCAACTATACCATAACAGCGAATGGAAGCTGTACATCGGCAACAGCAACAGGTACAATCACGGTTAACCCAAATGCGACCATTGCATTAAGCAGTGCTGCAGGAACCGATGCCCAGGATAAATGTATCAATACCGCGATAACAAACATTACTTATGCCGTTTCAAACGGAACAGATGCAACAGTAACAGGATTACCTGCCGGTTTAACCGGAGCATACAATGCAGGTGTATTTACCATTAGTGGAACACCAACAGAAAGCGGAACATTCAACTATACCATAACAGCGAATGGAAGCTGTACATCGGCAACAGCAACAGGTACAATCACGGTTAATCCAAATGCAACCATTGCATTAAGCAGTGCTGCAGGAACGGATGCCCAGGATAAATGTATCAATACCGCGATAACAAACATTACTTATACCGTTTCAAACGGAACAGCTGCAACAGTAACAGGATTACCTGCTGGTTTGACCGGAACATACAATGCAGGTACA
>Ga0160465_100068_pt1 | contig 115656 bp, 92 predicted proteins | sample HID1971K_E11MG_FD_108209 | JGI IMG/M metagenome (GOLD analysis project Ga0160465, IMG submission 108209) | Enriched millipede-associated microbial communities from UW Madison campus, WI, USA - HID1971K_E11 MG | ecosystem: Host-associated > Arthropoda: Insects > Digestive system > Unclassified ...
AACAGAGAAGTTAAGCCCACCAGAGCCGATGGTACTGCGGTAACACGTGGGAGAGTAGGTCGGTGCCAGATCTTAAAGCAAACCCCTGTAACTAATCGTTGCAGGGGTTTTTGCGTTTATAGAACAAGGAGCAAAGAGCAAGGAACAAAGAACAAGGAGTATAGCAGAAATCATCAAGCATACAGCCAATAGACAAAGACCACACAGGTAAAGCCATCATATAATTTATAACGATCTCCATTTTCTATAAAAATGAAAAAACATTAATAAATAAAATTAAAATCCTCTATGTAATTTACATATTCTTCTTTTCTTTGCGGTAAAATAGATAACATGCTTAACAATACACTAATCATACTTGCATCAAAATCTCCACGTAGACAAGAACTTTTAGAACTCATGGGATTAAATTTTAAAGTTGAATTAAAAGATGTTGATGAGAGTTATCCCGAAGATTTGAGTCCTGCAGAAATTGCAGTTTATATCTCAGAGAAAAAAGCGAAAGTATTTACTTCAAATAATGAAATCGTAATCACTGCAGATACTATTGTTGCACTAAATGGAGAAATTTTAGGAAAGCCTGAAGACAAAGATCATGCCCTGGAAATGTTAAGGAAATTATCTGGAAGCAGGCATGAGGTTTATACCGGTGTAACCTTGGTTAAGGGCGATAAAATACATTCGTTTTACGATAGGACAGAGGTATACTGCAAATCTGTTACCGATGAGCAAATCAATTTCTATATCGATAATTTTAAACCTTATGATAAAGCGGGTAGTTATGGCGTACAGGATTGGTGGGGTTTAGTGGTTGTTGAACGAATTAATGGTTCATATACAAACGTGATGGGTTTGCCAACGGAAAAGTTGTATAACGAGCTTTTGAAGTTTATTTAATAGTAAGTTTTAGTCATCCGATGAATATATATAATGTCCATATTCATCGGATGACTTTTTTAAGCTTATTTTGTTATTCTGAATGAAATGAAGAATCTCATAAGCAAGATTTAGCTAAGATATCCTTCGTGCCTCAAGGATGACAATGTGATTATACATACTTCTTTATATTTCCAATACTAAGCTTTAATCCAAGCCATGGTTTGTGCCCCACGAACCATCAGAAATTATTCTCAAATAGTTTGTAGTCATCCGATGAATGTACACATTATGCCTATATTCATCGAATGACTTTATAAATGATCAATTAAATTTTTACACGAGCTTATGGAATAATTCATAATTCTTCATCATCTATCCAAAAATCAGGATGAAGAGCATAATCACACAAATAACAATAGCCGAACCTTGTTCTCAAAACTGGGAACTGATGGAAAAGCGAGATGGACATAACTTTTGTACAGCTTGCAGTAAATGTGTAATCGACTTCTCTGGTTACAGCAATTCAGAAATTATTAAAGCACTATCTAACTCATCTTCTGAAGTTTGTGGGAGATTATCCCAATCGCAATTAAATCAACTTAATTACCATCTGATAGTAACTCCTGTTAACAGAAACTGGATGAAATACCTGGGCGTTTTGGCAATCGGTGCGAGTATCTTTGTTCAAGATGCCAATGCTTCTATTACTAAACCAGCAATAGGGATTGTAAACGGTATTGATAAAAAAGCAAATGAGAAAAAGTCAGTTAAAGTCAAGAAGATTTATGGTTATGTTATTGGTGCAGATAAAAAGCCAAAAGCAGGTATCAGGCTAGTTATTACTAACACTAAACTTTTTGCCTTAACCGATAAAAATGGGAGGTATGAGATCGAAATTGGAGATAGTTTTGATACTAAAAATAATCAACTATCCGTTGAAAGTATTCGATTTTCTGCTATTTTGAACCTTGATTATTCAAAGGAAAAACAAGATAATTTGGTGTTAAATAAAGCCGAGCCCATGATTATGGGAATGATCATAATGACAAATAAGGAAAGTAGGTAATTTTTAACCACAGATTATTATAAATTGTAATCTAATGTCTGGATATGAACCATTTGATAAACAACTGGGAAATCTGTTAAAATCTGTGGTTAAAACTTTTATCTACATCAAACTAGCCAAAACCCCCATTTTCAAATCGTAAGTTGCTAAGGTAAGGTTGTTCAGTTTTAATCTGCCCATAACATAATTTGTAAGCAATGCGGCCACCACAATCATGTCTACCCTTAAGGGAACCATACCAGGCATTACAGCTCTTTCATCGTGTTTGGCGTTAATTAGTTTAATTGCAAGCGCTATATATTCATCAAAATCAAATTCGAAAGTTTTAGCGGTATTGATATCCACATTTAAGTTGTTTTTTCTAATAATCAACTCAGCAAAAGTTTCGAAAGCACCAGCAGATCCAATTAAGCTTTTGGGTTGATGTAAACTGCAAATTGCAAATAAATCCTCCAGTTCGTTTTGTACATGATACAAAATCGAATTTTTCTCCACATCAGAAATCGGATCGGATTTAAAGTATTGTTGCATTAAGCGTGCAGCACCGATGTTGTAGCTTTTTTTCCAGATCAGTTTTTCGGTATCGCAAAGGATAAATTCTACACTACCGCCACCTATATCCATAATTAAAGATAGGTCTTTGATGGCGCCACTTAATTTTACGCCCTCATAGATCAATTCGGCTTCTTCATCACCATTTATAATCTCAATATCGATTTCAGCGTGTTCTTTGGCCACCGTAACGAAATCCTTTCCATTCTCTGCATCACGAACAGCAGATGTTGCGGTAGCCTTTACTTTGTCAACTTTATAGGTTTTAATGGTCTGATTAAACGTTTTGAGTGTGTTTATGCCTCTTTCAAATGCAGTGGGAATAATTACGTTATCATTTATCCTGCCTTCTCCTAACTTTACGGGGACATCGGTTTTATATAAAATTTCAAAATTTTTATCTTTTATTTCTGCAATGAGCAAATGAAAGGTATTGGTTCCTAAATCGATAACGGCTATACGCATATATAATTTTTTGTCTAAATATCTGAATATCTATTTTAATTTGATTGCGATGAATGAATAAAAGTAAGATTTGTATTTAACCACAACGGCACAAAGAACTTTAGCATCTTAAACCATGGCTCCATGCTCTAAGCCCTCCGCTCTCTTGCTCTAAGCCTTATGCCAGAACCACTTCATCATTTCTTTAAAACTAGCTTTTTTGCCGTACATCAAAATGCCCACACGGTAAATGCGTGATGCAAACCAAACTGTTCCAACAAAACCGATAATTAAAATTACTATTGATAATGATAGTTCCCAAGCCGGAACCCCATAAGGTAAACGTACAGCCATTGCAATAGGCGAAGTGAAAGGAATCATAGAAAGCCAGAACGCTACATTTCCATAAGGATCATTGGTTACCACACTTAAGGATAATGCATAACCCAAAAGCAAGGGCATCATTACAGGCATCATAAATTGCTGTGTTTCTGTTTCACTATCTACAGCAGAACCAATTGCAGCATACAAGGCACTGTAAAAAAGATATCCACCTAAAAAGTAAAATATAAAAATGGTTATGATTTTTCCCAGATCTAAATTTTGTAAACTTTGCTGTATGTCTCCCAAGGGACTATCGTTCAATGCAGTGGTTTGTACCTGTTGAGCAGCGGAAATTTGTGGACTTGTTGCCATTTTCTTAACCTCATCTTTGTTTACAAATGCACCAATAGCCAAAGCCGAAATCGAAAATGTAAGTACAATCCAAAGTAAAAACTGTGTTAAACCCACCATGGCAATACCTATAATCTTACCCATCATTAATTGAAAAGGTTTAACTGAAGAGATCATAACTTCTATAATCCGACTGGTTTTTTCTTCAATAACGCCACGCATTACCTGCACGCCATATAACATAATGAACATAAACATCAAGACACCTGCCACAAAAGCAATAACGGTACTTGCGCCTGCGCTACTGTTTTCTTCCTCACCAGTATCACCAATTTTCTTGACATCAATGTTCACGCTGCTTTTCAGATTATCTAAATCTGTTTGCGATATACCTGACTTTTTGAGTTTATAATCGCGAATCAGATCTTCAATCGAATCCGATATCCTTCCATCTAAAGTTAAGCTAGCTTGTTTAGTTCCAATCAGTTGGATGCCTTTTGGCGAATCAATATTGAAATCGGGCAAATATAAAATGTAATCATAATCTGTTTGAGCCAGAATTTTCTTCAAATTTTCAAAAGATTTATCTACATATTCATAGGTTACATTTTTGTTTGATGTCAATTTTTCGGTTAAGGTTTTATGTTCATTAACGACAGCGATTTTATCCGTTTTATCACTAATACCTTTATAAGAGAAATAAATGATCAACCCATAAAAACCGGCAATAATAAGAGGTGTTAAAAAAGTCATTATAATGAATGATTTTTTCTTAACCCTTGATAAATATTCTCTTCTTATAATTAGTAAAATCTTATTCATTGCTTATTTTTTTACACGTTCAATAAAAATATCATTCATAGTTGGAATCACTTCTGCCAAATGATTAATGTGGACTTTCGGCAGCATTAAAGCCAAAACATCATTTGCAGAGAAGCCATCTCTAAGCTTCAGTTTAAGTCGTTTGGTATCTTTTATTTCAACAGTTTCCAGTACATCAAATAAACCGCTATTATCAAAATTGTCTTCGCCATTGTACTCAATAACATAGGTGTTATTCCTGTACGATGCCTTAATGTCATCAACAGCACCATCTAAGATCTTTTTTGATTTATCAATCAGCGCAATATTATCGCAGAGTTCTTCAACACTCTCCATTCGATGGGTCGAGAAAATGAAAGTTGTTCCCTTGGCATTCAATTCAAGGATTTCGTTTTTGATTAAATCTGCATTTACAGGGTCAAAGCCAGAGAATGGCTCATCCAAAATAATCAATTCGGGATGATGAAGAACCGTAGCCACAAATTGTACTTTTTGTTGCATCCCCTTACTCAAATCCTCCACTTTTTTATTCCACCAACTGCCCATATCCAGTTTTTCGAACCAAAATTTTATACGTTTTGTAGCCTCAGGGGTACTTAAACCTTTCAATTTTGATAAATACAAAACCTGTTCGCCAATTTCCATTTTCTTGTATAAACCGCGTTCTTCCGGCAAATATCCAATTTGATTAATGTGGTTAGCATTTAATTTTTGTCCATTGAAGATAACCTCACCACTATCTGGGGCCGTAATTTGAGTAATGATTCTGATTAATGAGGTTTTGCCTGCACCATTTGGCCCTAAAAGGCCAAAAATTTTGCCTTCTTCTACTTTCAAACTCACATCATCGAGCGCACGATGATTGGCATATTGTTTCACAATATTTTTTACGCTAAGCATAGTTAAAGTTTTAGTTGTCTATTAGTAACGAAAATATATGAAACGTTACAGTAAATAAAAGAGTTTTAGTTTGTATGTATTAATTCCTGTAATTGTCTGGAATTATGCAAAGCACCAAGACCCCAGGTATTGTTGAAGTAGACGAAAATCTGCTTCGTTGATTTAGAAATCTGATCGGCAAAATCCTGAATAATTTTAAGCTCATATTCGGATTTATATAGGATAGGTTTACCATGGAAACGATAATAAACAGTTTCTGTATTTTGGATAACATTATCAGGTAGGGCAGATGGGTAGCTTTGTCCGCTGAAAACGATATCGTTTTTTTCGAGCCTATTGAAAATTTCTGTATCCCACCAACTAATATGCCTAAACTCTACTACGTTGTTAAAACTGGGATTTAGATTTTGTAATAAGAGATTAAGCCGTTCTTCTGTATAATCAAATTTTGGGGAGAACTGGAATAAAACACAACCCAGTTTTTCTTTTAAACCTTCGTTTATGGCTTTATAAAAATCATCTAAAAGTTGTTTGCATGCTAGCAGTTGTTTATAGTGCGTAATCAGTCTGGACACTTTAATGGTAAACAAAAAATCATCAGGACTTTCTTTATACCATTTATCAAATGATTTTTGAGTAGGCATCTTGTAGAAAGTAGAATTGATTTCTACGGTATTGAAATGTTCACAATAAAATTTAAACCAATCTTTTTGAGCTAAGCCCTTAGGATAGAAAACGGCTTTCCATTCCCGGTAATAAAAGCCAGAACAACCAATTCGCCATTTCATTTTGATATAACAGCTTTTATTATTTAAAGTTTAAAGAAATTTTGTACGTTTGGTTTATCATTCTCGAGAAAGTTTTCGCTTTCTTTCTATTGTAGTAGAACTCAATTTATGTACTGCAAATTTTCAATCGTTTAGCAACGAGTTTTGACTTTAACCAAATTATCAGATAATATAAAACTAAGGAAGATGAAATTACGTATTAAATTAATTGCATTGGCTTTTGCCGTATCATTAACAGCATGTAAGAGTGGAGATAAAAAAGATGGCGATGCAAAAACCGAATATGCAGAAGCTGATAAAGGCGATGCGAATGACATTGTTGAATATAATAATGTGTTGGTAAGCTATACTGACAAGAATAATGATTATTTAAAAAGTTTGGATCGAACTTTATCACACATCAGTAAAGGGCTGGAAAATCCAGAAGATAGATTTGCTTTTTCAGGTGTTATCCCTCCTCACGCCCTTTCATTTATTAGTATTTCGAAAATAAAACCAGAAACGCCTCCATCGGCATTGAGCAGTGATGACCAGAAGTTTTTTAAAGAAAATGTAGCTGGATTGAGTAGTACTATGGCAAAAATAAAAGAAACCTATAAATCTTTAGATGATTATATCAAAGCTGAGGATTGGAAAGATGATAAAAGTGCCAAAGGGAAATTGCTTATCGATTCAATTTATTCGATGAGTAAAACCTATTATAATTATGATGATAAAATTTTAACTAAACTGGAGGTTATTGGTGATGATGCCGAACGAATCATTTTAAAATCACATCCTTTAAGGGAATATATTTTTGCTTTAAAAGACGATAGAAAGGCAGTTGCTGAATTTACCAAGTTGATTACTGAAAGTGAAAATTATAAACCGGTTGAGGGAAAAGTTAAAGCAGCATATGATGCTTTAGAGACCCAAAACAAAAAGCACATCGAAATGGCTGTTCCTGATGTAAGTAAATTTCCAGGGAAAGATTATTCATTTAAACGTTTTAACGATAGCTTTAATGATTATCTAATTGAGGCCAGAAAGATTATGAGAGATGCATCTGCATCTGGAAAACTTACTGAAAGTAATGTCGAGGATTTAATTAGAAAGCAAGATAGTATGCGTTCGGCGTATAACGGTTTTGTGGATTAAAAAATCCAATCAGTTTAAAACAAAAAAACCGATGTTCTCATCGGTTTTTTTGTTTTAAACTTTTTTTTGCTGAGTAATAGATACTAATTACTCAAAATATTCTTTCATTCTTTCAAAGAAATTTTTCTCATTTTTACCAGGTTGTGGCTTAAAGTTTGGAGATTCACGTAGCTTTTCTAAAGCATTGCGTTCCTCACTGCTTAAAGCTTTTGGCGTCCAAATATTGATGTGGATGATTTCATCACCTCTGTGGTACGAATTCACTTCCGGTAAACCTTTACCTTTTAAGCGCAATAATTTCCCACTTTGGGTACCAGGTTCGATTTTAATTTTTGCTTTACCATCTATTGTTGGCACCTCAATGCTCATGCCCAAAGCGGCATCAACAAAACTTAGGTGTAGATCATAAACAATATTATTGCCTTCACGTTTTAAGGTTTCGTGTGGAGTTTCTTCAATTAAAATAATTAAATCTCCGGGAATGCCACCATTTGGCGCAGCATTACCTTTTCCGCTCATGCTCAATTGCATCCCTTCACTTACACCTGCAGGAATGTTTATGGTAATGGTTTCCTCGCCACGAACAACACCATCGCCATGACAAACATTACATTTTGAGGTAATTTGTTGCCCGCTACCGTTACAGGTAGGGCAGGTAGATGCTGTTTGCATTTGCCCCAAAATGGTATTGGTTACTCTACGAACCTGACCACTACCACCGCAGGTACCACAAGTACTAACTGATGATTTATCTTTTGCACCAGAACCATCACAGGTTTTACAAACGATCAGTTTGTTTACCTTGATTTTTTTCTCGGCCCCATGAGCAATTTCTTCAAGTGTAAGCTTAACTTTTATACGTAGGTTAGAGCCTTTAGCTACACGACGACCGCCACGTTGCTGACCACCGCCACCGCCACCAAAAAAGCTTTCGAAAGGATTATGACCACCAAAAATATCTCCGAACTGGCTGAAAATATCATCCATGTTCATATGACCGCCACCATAACCGCCAGATGCACTGCTGCCTACACCCGCATGACCAAACTGATCATATCGCTGCTTTTTCTCCGGACTACTTAATACTTCATAAGCCTCAGCAGCCTCTTTAAATTTCTCTTCAGCAGCTTTATCACCAGGGTTTTTATCGGGGTGATATTTAATCGCCATCTTACGATATGCTTTCTTTATCTCATCGGCTGGGGTACTCTTGCTTACGCCCAATATGTCGTAATAATCTCTTTTGCTCATGTCTTTTTAATGATTGGATGAGAGAATGCTGGAATGATGGAATGGGTAATTGCACTCAATCATTCAAAATTCAATCATTCAAAATTCTTTTATGCTCCAACTACAACTTTGGCGAAGCGGATTACATTATCATTTAAGGTATAACCTTTTTCTACCTCATCTATCACTTTTCCCTTAAGGTCTTCAGTTGGTGCAGGTATGTTGGTAATGGCTTCGTGAAAATCGGTGTCGAAATCCTTATTAATGCTTTCTACATCCTTTAAGCCTTTTTGACTTAAAATACCTTTTAATTTATTGTGAACTAAAAGAACACCCTCTTTTACTGGAGCAACATCTGCTGCAGTTTCCATTGCTTTTAAAGCACGGTCGAAATCATCCAATACCGGTAATAGAGATACAATTACATCTTTCCCCGCAGTTTGCAATAACTCAACACGTTCTTTTTGCGTACGACGCTTATAATTGTCAAATTCTGCATATAAACGCAAATACTTATCATTAAGTTGCTGAACTTCTGCACGTAATTTCTCTTCAGTAGTTAATTCAGAAGCTTGTTCAATTTCATCGGTAAGGGTATCAGTGGTTTCTACGTTTTCAGTAGTTGTATGCTCTGATGTATTTTCAGGATTCATTATATTTTCTTCTTTATCGTTTTTTTTCTTCTTATTAAACATAATACCAGACTGAATTTTTTGTGTTGATCTCAACTATTTTGCCATAAACGTAAATCAGCCAAGCTGTCAGATTTATTTGGATTTAACTGAACAGATTGGCTGATTAGCTGACAAGAGGTTTACGATTTGGGATTTTAGATTTATGATTTAAGTTCAATCTAACACCTAAGATTATTGAGTTTATAATCTAAAATCGTAAATCATTAGGCTATTTGTGCATCTTCATGAACAATGCCATTTTCGCATTTGATAATGCGGGATGGGAAAGTACGGATGATGTGATAATCGTGTGTGGCCATTAAAACGGCTGTTCCATTTTGGCTGATCTGCTTTAAAAGCGTAACAATTTCCTCTGATGTTTCAGGATCCAGGTTTCCTGTTGGCTCATCTGCTAAAATGATTTCCGGGTCGTTTAATAAAGCTCTTGCAATAACAATTCTTTGCTGCTCACCGCCAGAAATTTCATGAGGCATTTTCTTAATCTTAGAACGTAAACCCACTTTGTCCAATACGTCCTTTATGCGTTCATTAATGAGTTTTGAATCTTTCCAGCCTGTTGCTTTTAAAACGAATTCCAGGTTTTTCTCAATGGTTCTGTCGGTTAATAACTGAAAATCCTGAAATACAACACCCAGTTTACGGCGTAAAAATGGAACCTGTTTCTCTTTCAGATTTTTCAGGTCGAAACCAGCAATATCCCCATTACCGTTACCGATATGCAAATCGCCATATAATATTTTTAATAAGCTACTTTTACCCGAACCGGTTTGACCAATCAAGAAAACAAATTCGCCTTTATCTATATGTAAATTTACGTTTGAGAGTACCAAATGTTTCTGTTGAAAAACATCAACATTGCTTAAATGAATTACTGAGTTTTCTGCCATGTTATATTTCTAATTTAGCAATCTGCCCGAAAGGCAAATCTTTGACCATTTCCATAATGTATTCCAATTTATCGCCAAGACCTAATTTATCTAAAGATTTATCGGGTCTGTCAACCCTGAAATAAGCTAAAAGTGTAAACTTATCATCTCTTAACTGTACGTAATCCGGGATTTTGGCTATGCCTTTTACTTTGATGATATACATTTGCCCAAAAATAGCATTTCAAAATGATAAGCGAAAGTAACGGGTCTTTTTTATCTGATTAGGGGTAGTACGGGCTAATGTTTGGGATGATACTTTAACCCAACGCATTTAAAAAATCTACCGTGTTTACATTATCTGCATAATCCCAAAGTTTTGGATGCTGACTTTGCCCAAATGCAAAAGTACCCATGTTTAAAGCGGTTTTTGTGATTACACATTGAATGTTTTCTGCCTTATCCTTTAATTTATCTTCAACCTCATTAAGGTTTTTATACTGTTCATAGTACAAAACAGCCAGGGGCGATGCCAAACTTTCATCTTCTTTTAAGAGTAAAAAACCATTATCAAAATGTTTGGCGGCATTTACCAAATAAATAGATTTGTTATAATCGTAATTGTTGTTGTATTTAAAATGATTGATAATTGGCTGATAACTTTCTATTCCCTCATAGAATTTGGCAATATCGTAATCTTGGGGAAAATAAATTTTAGAAACATTTCTACAGCCTAAACCAAAGTAATCAAATATATCCGCGCCTAAATTTTGTAGGTCTTCCAGGCTTTCAGTTCCATCTAAAACAGTTACACTATTTCGATTTTTTCGAATAATGTTTGGAACCTTGCTAAAATAGTAATCAAAATACCTTGAAGAATTGTTACTTCCGGTCGCAATAACGGCGTCGAAATCTTTTAATCTTTCTACATATTCAATATGGTTTTGAAAAGCAGGCTCCATATTGATCAATTCGGCAAGAACAGTTTTTAGCAATTTATCGTCGGATGAGGATAGCTTGATTAAGGCAATATTTCCGGTTGCCAAAACACATAAAACATCATGAAAACCAACCATTGGAATATTTCCGGCTAATATTAAGCCCACTTTTTTGGGCGATGAACTAAACTTAACCGATTGAAACCAAGTGTCGACATCTGCATCATTTAACATTTCTGAAAAAGATAGGATAGATTTTCTTATATTGTCTACGGTGAACCATGCATTGTTATTTTCGGCGGTATGTATGGTATTTTTCAGTATATCAGTAGGGTTAGCAAGCAACTTGCCTAGTTTTTTAAAGGCGATTATTACTTTTTCTTGTCTTAATGCTGACATATTTAGAATTAATATTAAATGATTATGTGCTATATTTGCAGCGCAAAGGTAAACTAAGCAAAAGAATTAGACGAAAACATGGCAATTAAAATAACAGATGAGTGTATAAATTGTGGGGCTTGCGAACCAGAATGCCCTAATAATGCAATTTACGATGCCGGTACTGCATGGCGTTTTTCTGATGGGACGAACTTACATGGTATCATTGATTTTGGCAATCAACAAATAGAGGCTGATGCTGCTCAAGAGGCGGTTTCTGATGAAGTATATTATATTGTATCGGATAAATGTACCGAGTGTAAAGGCTTTCATGATGAGCCACAATGCGCTGCGGTTTGTCCTGTGGATTGTTGTGTAGATGATGAAGATGTTCGTGAAACAGAAGAAGAACTATTGGCTAAGAAAGCTTGGCTGCACCAGGAAGATTAATAGATTTCAAAATATTATAGATTGAAAGGCACTTTTTAGTGCCTTTTTCTTTTTTACCATACAGAAAAGATTTTGTACCATTTAAGAAATGTAAGGACATTTAAGTGCAAGGTTCGTTTTAACCACAAAGACACCAAGAATACCAAGGTTAGGTATTGATTTAGCTTTGCGACCCTTTGCGTAAATGCTTTGTGCTTTGCGGTTTATTATTTTTGAATCCTCTAAATATGTAAAATATTTAAGCATAAGACTCGTTTCTTCCTAAACCCTAAACCCTAAACCCTAAACCCTAAACCCTAAACCCTAAACCCTAAACCCTAAACCCTAAACCCTAAACCCTAAACATCACATTTATTAGGAACAATCAACACCGGGCAAGCAGATTTTCTGGCAACGTGTTCAGCAACACTTCCCATTAAAAAGTGATATAACCCGGTTCTGCCATAAGTTCCAATTACAATTAAATCTGAACCCCATTCATCAGACTGTTGGATAATTCCATGTGCCGCGGTATCTACAATACTTAAATAAGTTGTTTTTATTCCTTTGCTGAATTTAGTTTCCATTTCTTTTAAAAGAATATGGCTATTTTCTTCACTGTTATCGTAAGTTTCCAAAAATACGGGGGCCAGGGTTAAATCAGGGTTCACATTTGCCGGAATGGGCTCTATGATGTTTACCAAAGCAACTTCAGCCTCAAATTTATTAGCCATTTCGTATCCAGCTTTTGCCGCTTTTTCGGAACAAGTGCTGTTGTCAACTGCGATTAATATTTTTTTAAAGTTCATGCTAAGCCGATTTATATGTTATTATCATAAAAATAACAAATTTATACCCAAAATGTTAGGGCAATGAACGTAATTTATTAGTTTTACAATTCTTCAGGAGCATAATCAAATGGAAAATCAATACGGTATTTGTAGAATTGCAGTAGCACCTTTAAGGGCAGAGGCATCAGATAAATCGGAAATCGCTTCGCAATTATTATTTGGCGAACATGTAGAAATTATTCAGAAAGAGGAGCGCTGGTGGCTGGTTAAAAATGGGTATGAAGGTTATGAGGGTTGGCTGGATTTCAGACAATTGGCGCCAATTTCCAAAAAGCAATTTACCGAAATGAATGATTGCAATTTGCTTGCTCCCTTAAGTTTCAATAATGTACTTACAGCGGAAGATGGTACCCTGTACCACTTAAGCCCGGCAAGTAATTTGCCTTATTTAAAAGATGGATATTGTTTTGCAGGTGAAGAGAAATTCAAATTGAGTTTCGAACCTCACGATAATCAAAAGGCAGATTTCAAGTCAGATATTACAGCAACCGCTAAGTTTTTTCAAAATGTTCCTTATTTATGGGGCGGTCGACATTTGTACGGCTTAGATTGTTCGGGTTTTGTACAGACGGTTTTTAAACTTTTGGGTATAAAACTAAATCGAGATGCTTCACAACAAGCTGAACAGGGAGAATTGGTGGGCTTTTTGGCAGAGTGTAAAGCCGGAGATGTTGCTTTTTTCGATAATGCAGAGGGAAAAATAACCCATGTTGGTATTATGTTAAGCAATAGCGAAATTATCCATTCATCAGCAAAAGTTCGCATAGATCCTATTGATGACCAAGGAATTTATAATAAAGAGCTTGGCAAATACACACATCAATTAAGAATTATTAAACGGTTTATGGAATAAGGGCTGGAAATGTATCTTTATTAAAAAAGATAAAATAATTTTATGAAACTTTCCAAATTTCTATTGACCACTCTACTGGCATCTGCAATTGTTGGCGTGCAGGCACAAACAAAACCTGTAAAACAGAAAACTAAAATAGCAGCCAAAAAAGTTATTCCGAAGAAACCCCTGGCTAAAGTTATAACGATACCTAAGCCTATTAATAAAGACCCTGATCATTATTATTGCCCGCCTTGTGGTAAAGGTTAAAAATGGATAAGCCACATTTGGGCGTTTCTATAATGCCAGAACCTGATTTTTTGCAAGCCGTTTTACCACTACTTCAAGATGGCGATGTTGAGGCCATTGAATGGTCTTTCGATACCATTCAGTTTGAAAAGCATAAACCTAAATGGCTGAATAGATTATTGCAGGAATATGCAGATAACAATCGGCTTATTGGGCATGGTGTTTATTATTCTTTATTTCAGGCAAAATGGAGTAAAGAGCAGGCTAATTGGCTTAAAAAATTAAAAAAAGAGGTAGTAAGGTATAATTACAGACATATATCCGAACATTTTGGGTTTATGAGTGATCATGTCGACCATCACAAAGGATGCCCATTTCCTGTTCCTTTAAATAAAACAATTTTAGCTATAGGTATAGATAGATTACAACGCCTACAGGATGCTGCACAGTTACCTGTTGGCGTTGAAAATTTAGCTTTCTCATTCTCCAAATGCGATGTAGAGCAACAAGGTGAATTTATCACAAAGTTAATAGAACCTATAAACGGATTTGTTATCCTGGATTTGCACAATATTTATTGCCAGTCCGAAAATTTCGGGATAGACATGATGGATCTGATAGATTGTTATCCCTTAAGCTCAGTCAAGGAAATTCACATCTCGGGTGGAAGCTGGCAGGAAAGCGTTTATCAGGGGGTAAAAAAAAGGATAAGACGGGATACGCACGATGGTCATGTACCAAAAAAGATATTTGATGTATTGCCGGCGGTACTTCAGAAATGTAAATCCGTAGAATTTGTAATCTTCGAAAAGATGGGAAATTCTTTTCAAAAGCCAGGCGATTTTGTCGACTACAGAAATGATTTCAACAAACTTAAAAACATAATAGAGAATACTACGCTTAAGTTTGAAGCTAAAGAATGGGGAAATAAAATAATCCCCGAAAAAGAACCTGTTGAAGATGAGCTACTTTTCAAAGAACAAAATTTATTGAGTAAAACACTTTTAGGAGTAAGCAATTACAAAGAACTGTTATCGAAAATTAATCTGAAGCGTTGGGAAATGGATAAATGGGATCCAGGAATGATTGATACCGCTATTGCAATAAGTAAAAAGTGGAGTTAGTTTAAAAAGTTGTCTTAAATCAATTCGTAAAACTTTCGCTAATAACTGGCGTTTCATCTTGCCCATCAGCTGGAGATGAATCCTTTTTTTATATCCCAACCCTACGAATCGTAAACCATCCCCAGCAAATTGTAAATGGTTTTGTTCTGATTCATAGCTTCATAAACCATTTTTATTATCTTACATTTAATGTAAAACCAGATATATGAAGATACCTTTAACGCTTTTCATCCTTTTATCGATCTTTTTTCAAACTTTCGCCCAAAAGAAATTAACCAAAAGCCGGGAATCCGGATATTATACCTACATCTATAAACTAACCAATAAGGAAACTTTTGAGATTGCCCAACATTCAAAATCAGCTATAAAAGAAAGTTTTTTACATACACTTGTGGATAGCTTCTATACTTCAAAAGGATATAAAAACAAGTTAGCCTTTGGAAACTATCTTTATATTAATGCCAGCAAAAATGATTTAAACTATCATTTAAATCAGGTTAAAAATGTCGATCTCCAATTCGTAAATAATTTAAAAGAGTTTCAATTTTATATCACCGATCAAAAAGGAAATTACATTAACAATGCTAAAGTAGAGATTGGTAAAGGAAAAACTGTTCGCTTTGATCGTCAGGCAAAACTTTATAAGACTTCTTACCCAAAAGAGGAAGAAGTTATAAAGATAGATTACCAAGGTGTAAGTAATTTCTTTACATTCGATTTAGAAGATAGGCGTTACAACTATAAAGAGGATTGGTCTTTCTTTAAAAAATTGGTTTACGCTTCCCCAATAAAATATACCTGGCAACCTTTTAAAAAACTTTTCAGAAAGCGATATGGCTATAGATCTGGAAAGCCAAAATACTCAGGTTATATGGTTTTCAGCAAGCCTAAGTATAAACCTTTGGATACGGTAAAGTTTAAAGCTTATGTGTTAACCAGCAAAGGAAAAATCATTAGCAATAAAGATGTGGAAGTAGTTTTGTTTAAAGATTACAATTCGCAAAAAAACATTACAACTTTAAAACCCTATAAAAATGGTGGGTATGAATATAGCTTTGTTTTAGCGGATAGCTTAAACTTAAAACTTGATCAGAATTATAGAATTAGCTTACTTGAGAAAGTAAAAAATGAGAAAAATACAATTATTTCAGGGAGTTTTAATTACGAAGATTATGAGTTGAAATCATTGACTTTTGCTGTTAGAACAGATAAGGAAAAACATCAAATGGGGGCACCAATTACGGTTTTTCTTAAGGCTACAGATGAAAACGAATTAGCTGTTCCCGATGGAAGAGTAGAAATTACAGCGCTTACAAATACTGTTTCAACTTACTTTAATAATAAGGTTTTTGTTCCTGATACCCTTTGGAAAAAGAGCTTGAACTTAGATCCAGTGGGAGAAACCAAATTAGTTTTACCTGATAGCATTTTCCCAAAGGCGGATTTGAATTTTTCTTTGAGGTTTGATTTCCGAAATAGCAATAATGAAAGCAGAAGTGAAACGAAATTTTTATATTATAGACATAAAAAGATCGAAGATTCCTTAAAAGAAATTAAATCATCATTAAAAAAAGATAGCTTATTTGTAGAGTATAAAGTTAATGATAAGTCAGAAAAACAATCAGCCACAATCGTTTCCTTTTCGAATAAGGATATAAAACTCGATTCGGTAAGTGTAGAATTACCCGCAACCTTAAAAATCGACTTTAGAGCTGAATACTATGAAGTGAAGACTCAAAATGGTGTTAAAGATGATATTTATCTATCAGATTTTAAGCCTGATATAAGTATTGGAGCGATGCAAAGTAAGGATTCACTTCGTGTTGTGGTTAATAACGAAAATAAGATTCCTTTTTGGTACACTATTTTTTCGGGTAATAAGATATTTTTAAAGGGCTTTACAAATGTTCTAGATACAACAATAAAACATACGAGCAATAAGGCGGCGCATATTCGCATCAATTATTATTGGGATGAGGAAGAAAAAAATGAGGAAGTTAGCGCTTTTTATAACCCTAATTTTTTAAATGTTAAACTGCTGGCCCCAGACATGGTTTATCCAGGTCAAAAGGTAAACATGCTGGTTAAGGTTACTGATATTGATAACAAACCTGTTGCTGAAACCGATTTGACTGCATATGCATCAACATCAAAATTCAAAAATCATTATACACCTACCTTACCCGATTTTAGCAAAAGATTTTTTGCTCGGAAAAAGAAAAATATTGGCTTAGAAAGCGAAGATATTTATACTAGCGGGCGCATTGGTTTAAACTGGCAAAAATGGGGCAGAAAGTTAGGATTAGATACCATTGAGTATTATAAATTTACTCATCCAAACCAGCTTTATGCCATAAACGAAACCGCAAACGATACCTTAACGGAAGTTGCACCCTTTACAGTAGTAAATGGTGCAATTGAACCAGTTCATATTGTTTATATCGACGAAATACCTGTGTTTTTTGATCAGTCTGATCAATTAACCAGATATTCTTTTCAGGTAAAACCAGGCAAACATTCGATTAGATTACGAACGTATAGTAAAATGATTTCTCTTAATGATTATGATATTCCAAGAGGAAAGAAAACCATACTTAGTATTTTGGCAGATAGTACAAACAAAGTGGCTACAGTGAAAAAAGTTCCTAATGAACTTTCAGTTTACGAAAGTCAGCAGTTGGATAAATATATGTTTAAGGTGAAAGATAATTTTGATGGTGGAAAAGCAATTATACAAGCAAATAATGTTGACGTATTACTAAATCCACCGCCAAATGTTTCAACTGGAAATGATTTACTGATTGGTCCCCTTAAAGAGAATTATTTAACTTTTAAAAGTGAAGTCATCAATCAAGACTTTATTAAAGAACCAGGTTACACTTACACATTTACGCCAGGTTTAATCAAGCAAAAGTCGTACGCTGATAAATTGGCTTTTAATCCAAATTTATCGGGTACAAAAAATAGCAGCAATACGAATTATACTCAATATGCCCTTAGAAAAAAAGAAATTGATAGTATTTGGAATGATTATTTAGATTTAAGAAGCCATACTACTCAGCTTTTTACAAATAATAACACAGTTACACTAAATACTGGTAGGTTGGATTATAAAATTGATACGTCTTTTGCAAACAAACTGCCATATATCAAAAACATTATCATTTATAAACCAGATCAGCCAGATTTTATTCAGATCTATGCTGGTAACAACATCTATCTTCCTTCGTTTGAAGCTGGTAATTACAAAATAATGTTCTTGTTAAAAGATAATAGGTATTTCGTGGCAGATCAAATAGTGGTTCAACCAAAAGGGATAAATCATTATAAATGGAATAGCTTTAAAGTATCGATAGCAGATGCATTCAGCCTGAAATTGGATAATTATATTAAATCGATAAAAAGGAACGGATATTATGGGTCTATAAAACCTATTGATCTACAGGTTGTTGAAAATTTTAATGATAAAAATTTTGATTTGAAATCATTGAGAAATGTGATGACTGGTCGACTTATAGATGAAAACGATAAATCACCTATCCCCGGTGCTGCAATTAGAGTTGTGGGCTTAAGTACTGTTAACACTACAGATGCAAATGGAAGATTTTCAATTAAAGTTCCTGAAAATGGCAAGATCAATATTTCATATATTGGGTATGAATCTTTTACGATTAATGTTACAAGTGGCGATATAGGGGAGATTAAATTAAAAGTCAATACAAGCTCACTAAATGAGGTTGTAGTTGTTGGTTATGGAGTTTCTAAAAAGCAAAATTTAACAGCCAGTGCTGTTTCAATTACGTCAAACGAGATGCTTTCAGGGAAAGTAGCAGGGCTAAACATCACGAATAGCGACGCTATGATTCGAATCAGAGGAACCGCTTCACTACCTGCCGGATCTAAGCCTATCATTATTGTTGATGGAGTACCATTTTCTGGAGATATAAGTAGCTTATCACCTGATGATATTAGCCATATGGATGTACTGAAAGGCGAGGAGGCTACTGCAATTTATGGATCATCTGCAGCTAATGGCGTCATTATCATTAAAACCAAAAAAGGTAATTCGGCAGTTAACCTTACAGGCGAAGTTGTGGAGCAACAACAAACCATGCGTACCAATTTTAATGATGAGGGCTTTTGGCAACCGAAATTAATAACAGATGAAACCGGAACGGTTAAATTTACGGTTAAATTTCCTGATGACATTACCAAATGGACAACACGGATAATAGCAATGAATGGAAACAAACAAACCGGTTACACCGAAACATCTATTAAATCATTTAAATCCCTAAGCGCCAATTTTGTATCGCCACTTTTTGCTGTTAAAGGCGATAGTATGAATGTGATTGGAAAATTGATGAATTACACACCATTTGAGGAGCGTGTGAATCGTAAATTCAGTTATAATGGCATGGGATTAAGAAATTCAAATGTCAAATTCAAAAATGCCCATATCGATACTGTTTCTATTGCGGTAACAGGAAAAGACAGCTTGAATTTCGAATATACCCTAAAACAGGATAACGGATACTTTGATGGAGAAATAAGAAAAATTCCTGTTTTTGAAGCTGGCGTGATGGAAACCAAAGGATATTTTTCAGCCCTGCTTCGTGATACCTCCATCACTTACAATTTCGATAAAAACTTGGGTAAAGTAACAGTTAGAGCAGAATCATCTGTATTTCCAACACTCTTGGATGAGATGAAGAAATTGCGCAATTATGAATATTTATGTAACGAGCAATTGGCATCCAAACTGAAATCCTTATTGCTGGAAAAACGAGTTAGAACTTACCTAAACCAGCCTTTTAATTATGAAAAGGATATTAAAATCATCCTTAAAAAACTAAACCAAACCAAAAAACCGCAAGGTACATGGGCTTGGTGGCAAAATGGAGAAGAGCAAATCTGGATTAGCTTACATGTAGTTGAAGCATTGTTACAGGCTGAAAAACAAGGTTATACTATTGATTTGAATAAGAAAATATTGTATAATTATTTGGTGAATAAATTAACAGCTGAGCCGAATGATAGTCAAATACAGGTAATTAAATTGCTGCATTTGTTAGACGATAAGTATGATATCAAAGATTGGGTTTTGGCTTTTGAGAAAAAGAAATTAGAGATGGGACGAGAGTCAAACCTACCAATTGAACTTCTGGCCTTGAAACAAAGAGAAACCAGGCTAAGTACTTATGGGCAATTAGTAATGATGGAATTAAAGCAAATGGCAGGATTAAAAATAAATATAGATTCTCTAATTAAGGTTAAAAAACAAACCATGTTCGGTGGCATTTATTGGGGAGAAGAAAACTTCAATTTTTGGGATAACAGCATCCAAAATACCTTAATGGCTTACAAAATTTTAAAAGCTGCCGGTAACCATGAGGCAGATTTGGAAAAAATCTCCCTATACTTTTTGGAACAACGCAAAGATGGACAATGGAGAAACACATTTGAATCATCCTTAATTTTGGAAACCATTTTGCCCGAAATGCTTAGCGATAACAAAAAAGCTGAACCAGCATCTTTAACATTAAATAATGAAACGGTTAGTATTTTTCCCTATAATAAGGTTTTAAATGAGGATCAGGCAGTTAAGTTAACTAAGAAAGGGAAAATGGCTGTTTATTTTACAGCTTATCAGCAATTCCAAAATCCAAAACCTGAAAAGGTAAGTAAGGATTTTACCGTAAATTCATCCTTTATCCAAAATGGAAATATAGTTAAAAAGCTAAAAGCAGGTACATTAACAACCCTTAAAGTTGAAGTCAACGTTCGGGCTGATGCAGAATATGTGATGATAGAAGTTCCGATTCCGGCTGGATGTAGTTACGAAAATAAAATGCAAAATTTTTGGGGCATAGAAACTCATCGGGAATACCTTAAAAACAAAACCTCAATTTTTTGCACTAAATTGAAGCAGGGGAAATATACATTCAATATCGATTTAATGCCTCGTTACTCAGGTTCGTATATCTTAAATCCGGCAAAAGCCGAGATGATGTATTTTCCAGTGTTTTATGGTAGGGAGGGAATGAAAAAAGTTGGAATAAATTAAGAAGCTGTTTTAAATTTTGACGAAAATTATTTCGTATGTCAGTCTGAGCTTGTCGAAGACCTTATTTTTGATGTATTAAAAGTAATCGACAAGCTCAGTGTGAAAGAAATTAAGCATAAGTATTATAAATTGAATAAAATTTAAACAGGCTTTAAGAAGCCCTTTAAATTTTTAGTTTAAATTATAATGGGGTTGTATTGGAGATACAACCTAAGGCGTAAAGCTGAGGTACGTGTCCCACATATCTCAGAAATTGTAAACTATTTATTCCTTTTTAAACAGTTTTAAGATTACGAGCGTTTGATTTAAAGCCAAGGTATGTATCCCCACGTACCTCAAAAATTGTAAAACCATTTATTTATTTTTTCAATGAAAATATTAGTCATCAGCGATTTGCACGGTAAAAAATGTTGGGATAATATTAACCCCGATAAATACGATAAAATCGTTTTTTTAGGTGATTATGTAGATAGCTTTACCATAAGTGATGCCGATATATTAAATAATTTAAAGGCGATTATCAAATTTAAAAAAAGCTATACAGACAAAGTCGTTCTTCTCTTGGGCAATCATGATGTTCAATATTTATATTATCCTCATTTTTTATGTTCCGGTTTTAGAATGTCCATGCTTAGGGAATTATCCGATTTGTTTAATGAAAACATCAATGCGTTTTTGGTGGCTTGGCAATATCAAAATTATCTGTTTACGCATGCAGGATTAACCAATACCTGGTATAAAGAGTTTATTTCATCGCCACTTTATAATAGAATTGCAGATGAACAATTACCGATTGCAGATTTACTAAATAAAGCTAACCAAACTGCCATGCGTGGAATTTTGCATCGAGCTGGCTCAAGCAGAGGCGGATTGGGCTGTGGTGGTATTACCTGGGCAGACAAATCAGAGCTGATGTCTGATATGATTATTGGCTATCATCAGGTTGTTGGTCATACACCAGTTCAATCTATTGAAAGATTTTCTTACGATGATTCAACCTCGGTATTGTTCTTGGATGTATTGGATACATTAACTTATTTTCATGAGATGGAGATTTAGCTCTCCATTTCCCAAACCATAACCTGTCTGTCATCACCAGTTGAAATCAGATATTTTCCATCATTGCTCCAAATGATTTTATTAATAGAGTGGGTATGACCAATACCTGTTTTTTCCAGACTTAGGATTTTGTACAGCTTAAAGTTTTCAGCATCCCAAAGTTTTATGCTCTTATCCTGACTGCTGGTTGCAAAATAGGGTAGAGTAGGGTGGAAAGCAATGTCATAAACCGTAAACATGTGCGCTGGAATGGTTTGCAGCAATTCATAATTGGGCAAATTCCATATTTTTAATTGCGCATCTCTGCTCCCGGAGATTAAATATTTCCCTTCAGGATGATAAGCCAAAGAAGTTACAGGCAATGAATGACTTTCCAGAGCTTGTTTTAAACTGTAATCAGCCAGATTATAAATTCTGATCAAATGGTCTTTGCAGGCAAAAGCAACTTCAGTTTCATCAGGAGAAATAGCGATGGCTCGAACGGTATCATACGCCACCTGAAAGCGATAAATCTCCGTAAAATCTTTTAATGACCATACCGCAACAGAACCATCTTCACCAGTAGTTAAGAGTTCGTTTTTGTTTTTAACGGTTTGTATGTTGAAAATGGGTTTTAAATGAGCGTTTATTCTAACAATAACTTTTTGCTCAATAAAATCGTAAACATTGAAGGCCCCACTGCGTTCGCCAATAAACAATTGGTTGTTGTAATTGTGAAGACAATAAACAGAGCTTTGTACCGGCATCTTAACCATTACAAAAGCCATTTTCTTTAATGACCACTCTACAACACCCTTGTCATTACCTGCACTAAAAAAGATTCCGTCCTTATCCGAATTGGCTAAAGCATACACAGGGTTTTGATGTCCGGAAAATGTTTGCAGGTGTTTAAGCATGTAATATGGTTTGGGGTGTAAGGTCTAAGGTTTAGGGTGTAAGGCTTAAGGTTTAGGGTTTAAGGCTTAGGGTTAAGCATCCAAAGCCTTAGACCTTAGGCCTTTTACCTTCTACCTTATTTATGTCTTTTCTCTAAGTTCAGCGCAATATCCTCAATCGATTTGCCTTTTTCTTTTAGCAATACCAATAAGTGAAAAATCAAATCAGATGCTTCATTAACAAAATCTACATCGGTTTCTGTCAAAGCGGCAATAACGGTTTCTACACCTTCTTCTCCAACCTTTTGCGCGATTTTGTTCAAGCCTTTTTTGCGTAAACTGTTGATGTAAGATTCAGCCGTTGGATTTGTATATCTATCCGCGATGATGTTTTCCAATTCAAAAATGAAGTTTTGATTGAAATCGGTTTTAAAACAACTGCGACTACCTGTATGGCAGGTTGGACCAACAGCATCAGCTTTAATTAAAAGAGTATCGTTATCGCAATCCATAAAAATTTCTTTAACATAAAGGAAATTATTACTGGTTTCGCCTTTTGTCCAAAGACGATTTTTGGAGCGGGAGAAGAAAGTTACCTTACCTTCGGCCTGTGTTTTTTCCAGAGCCTCAGCATTCATATAGCCAAGCATTAAAACCTCTAAAGTTTTGTAATCCTGAATGATAACGGGAACCCCCCAGCCCTCTGAAGGGGGAGTTTTGCCAAAGTCTATCTGGCTAATATCTATTTTGTTGTTCATTTTATAAATAATTTATGTTTTGCCTCTATGCTTGGCAAAGTCCTCAATGAGGGGCAAAGTTCCTTAAGGAATTTAGGGTTTAGGTATTGCAGCCATTTAAAGGGGGAGTTTTGCCAAAGTCTATCTGGCTAATATCTATTTTGTTGTTCATTTTATAAATAATTTATGTTTGCCTCTATACTTGGCAAGTCCGTAATGAGGGGCAAAGTCCCTTTAGGGGATTTAGGGGTTTCGCACGGGAATACCGTGTCTTTTTAATTCTTGTTTTAAATCAGGTATCAAAATTTCGCCATAATGAAATACAGATGCCGCAAGTGCCGCATCAACATTGGCTTTTTGGAAAACCTCTGTAAAATGTTCCATGCTTCCAGCTCCGCCCGATGCAATGATCGGAATATTGATCATTTGGTTTACTTTGCTCAATAATTCACAATCAAAACCGGCTTTTGTACCATCATGGTCCATAGAGGTTAAAAGGATTTCTCCGGCGCCTAAATCTTCAGCTTGTTTAATCCAGTTTTCGGTTTCCAATTCGGTAATTAACCTTCCGCCATTTAAATGAACCATGTTTTTGCCATCAACATATTTGGTGTCTACAGCTAAAACAACGAATTGAACACCAAAGGCTTTTGCTAAATCTTCGATCAATTTAGGATTTCTAACCGCCGCTGAATTGATGCTGATTTTATCGGCACCTGCGTTCAATAAATCCTCAGCATCAGCAATTTCAGTTATTCCGCCACCAATGGTAAATGGAATATTCAATTGCCTGGCTACTGATTTCACCATTTCAATCATGGTTTTTCGGCGTTCGTGAGTAGCTGTGATGTCTAAGAAAACCAGTTCGTCGGCCCCTTGTTGTGCATATTGAGCTGCCAGTTCTACAGGATCGCCTGCATCACGCAAATCAACAAAGTTTACACCTTTAACCGTGCGACCATCTTTAACATCTAAACAAGGGATTATTCGTTTAGAAAGTCCTGCCCCCCCGCCCCCTAAAGGGGGAGCTGCAAATTGCTTAGCCTGTATGGCTTCTTTTATTTTGTTCAAAATCGAATCTAAATTATTGTAAAGTTCCTCATTTTTAAATCTAATTACTTTTATTCCTAAGCTTTCTATGGTTCTTTGTCTCTTGATGTCATTTTTAATAACTTCTGTTTGATTATGAATACTTCCATCTAACTCAATAATCAATTTTGCTTCATGACAGTAAAAATCAGCTATAAAAAATGAAATTGGATGTTGTCTTCTAAATTTAACACCTAATTGTTTTCCCTTTAAATGTTCCCAAAGTAAACCTTCACTAGGAGTAACTCTATTCCTTAATTCTTTTGCATTTTCAAATATTAAATTCGATGCACCATAAAACATACTTGGTTCATTAACCTGTAAAAAGTCGAAATCATCATCATTTATATTGTAAGGCATCTTTAAAACTTATACTTGTTCAATTTTGAATGATAAAGCCCCCTTTAGAGGATTAAATGCTACTAAAAGCCTTTAGATTTTATTTTTTTATATAGTTTTTAAACTATGTTTGTCCAACATGATAGGCAAAGCCCCCTTTAGGGGTTGGGGGTTTAAATACTGCTCAAAGCTTTTAAATTCCACTCTTTAATTTCTTCGATAGAAATGTGATTTTCGTAAATTGCTTTACCAACCACAACACTTCTTATATCCAGTTTCGCTAAATCTCTAATATCATCCATTGAGCTTACACCACCGGATGCAATCAATTTTATAAATGGAGAATGTTCTAATAATTTTTTGTACAAATCAATTGCAGCGCCACCCAGTTTACCATCTTTATTGATATCGGTACATAAGAAACGGAAGAAACCCAGCTGCAGGCACTTATCAACATAATCCATTAATTTAATTGGCGAACTTTCCATCCAACCTGAATATTTTATGACTTCATCCAATACATCGATGGCAATAACGATGCGATTGGCATAACTATCTTTTTTTGCAAAAGCCTCACTTAAAGTTGGGAGAAAATCCGGATTGGTGATCGCTTGTGTTCCTACAATAACACGGTGTATTCCTGAATCAAGTAAGTTGGTTACTTGCTCAAGTGTCCTGATTCCACCGCCGTATTGCACCTTCATTTCGGTTTTTTTAATGACATCGAAAAGAGATTTCTGGTTGCTGAAATCGCCCTTAGCGCCATTTAAATCAATAATATGAATGAAATCTGTTCCGTTTGAACGGTATTTTTCTATCATTTCGGCGATAGAAACATCATATTCCGTTTTTTGGTTGTAATCGCCTTCACGAAGTCGAACAACCTTTCCATCCAAAATATCAATAGCAGGTATTATATACATTTTATAAGCTTAAGTTTGAAAAATTTTTTAATATCTGTTCGCCAGCTTTACCCGATTTCTCCGGGTGGAACTGTACGCCATAAAAGTTATCTTTTTGCACAGCTGCCGAAAATTTTAAACCATAATCGGTAGAGGCGATGTCAAAAGTAGGGTTATATTCAATAAAGTACGAATGCACAAAGTAAAATTGTTCATAATCTTCAACACCCTCAAATAGCAAATTGTTTTGATGATGAACAGCATTCCATCCCATGTGTGGGATTTTGATATTCAACAACTTATCAAATTTTTTGGTCTTAACAGGTACGATGCCCAAAAGTTCAGTATTGCCTTCTTCAGAGTGTTCTGTAATCAGCTGCATGCCTACACAAATGCCCAAAACCGGTTTGTTCAGTTTTTTAATCGCAGTAATTAAGCCAGTATGTTCCAGTTTTTCCATTGCGGCGCCTGCATGCCCAACACCAGGTATGATGATGTGGCTATATTTTTCCAAGTCATCTTCAGTGTTTACCATGCCATGGGGTATATTCAAACGTTCCAAAGCTGAGGTTAGGGAGAAGATGTTGCCAGCGCCGTAATTTATAATGCCAACCCCTAAATCCCCTAAAGGGGACTTTTTCAACCCCAAACCCCTAAAGGGGCTTTCTTTTCCATCGTTCATGTCATTTTCCATAAATTTATTTTTACTTTAGGTTTTTAAAGCCCCCTTTAATGGGGTGGGGGTTACAACATCCCTTTAGTACTCGGTAACACCATCTTTTCAGCATCACGTTTTATGGCCATTTTAATCGCCTTTGCGAAAGCTTTAAAAATTGCTTCAATTTTATGATGTTCATTTTCACCTTCAGCTTTAATGTTTAGGTTGCATTTTGCTGCATCGCTGAAAGATTTGAAGAAGTGATAAAACATCTCCGTAGGCATATCACCAACCTTTTCACGTTTAAATTCAGCATCCCAAACCAGCCAGTTTCTTCCACCGAAATCAATTGCAACTTGGGCTAAACAATCATCCATAGGCAGACAAAAGCCATAACGCTCAATACCCAATTTATTGCCCAATCCTTTTGCAAATGCCTCACCCATAGCAATTCCAGTATCCTCAATGGTGTGGTGTTCATCAATATGCAGATCACCTTTGGCAATTACTTCCAAATCAACACTTCCATGTCTGGCGATTTGATCAAGCATGTGATCGAAAAAGTTTAAACCTGTTTCAATTTTGGCTTTTCCTGTTCCGTCTAAGTCTAAATTGATGGTAATGTCCGTTTCATTCGTTTTACGGACATGGTTTATCTTCCTGCTTCCAGCTTTCAACAAGTTGTAAATATCTTCCCATTTCTTGGTTTCCAAAACGATAACATCCGATAATGTTTCCAGTTTATCCAAAGCCTCAGCAGAACCCAAAGCGTCATTCTGACGAAGAAATATAGCTTTTGCTCCCAAGTTCTTAGCTAAAATAACATCATTCAATCTATCGCCAATTACGAAAGAATTCTTCAGATCATATGATTCAGTAAAGTATTTTGTTAGTAACGCCGTACCGGGTTTGCGTGTTGGCGCATTATCTTTTGCAAAAGTTCTGTCGATTACTACATCACTGAAATGGACACCTTCACCCTCAAAGGTATTCATCATGAAATTATGGACAGGCCAAAAGTGCTCCTCAGGATTCGATGAAGTGCCTAATCCATCCTGATTGGTTACCATAACCAGTTCGTAATCAAGCTCTGCAGCTATTTTTGAAAGGTAGTATAGCGAACGTGGATAGAATTTCAATTTCGCAAAACTGTCCACCTGTTCATCATCGGGTTCGATATTTAAAGTGCCGTCGCGGTCTATGAAAAGAACTTTAACCCCTAAATCCCCTAAAGGGGACTTTTCCAAGCCCAAACCCTTAGAGGGGCTTTTCTGTTCGTGTGATAAATCATTTTGCATAGTAATATGTCTATTTTTTAATGTTTTTGGTTAAGGTTTTTTGGTTGTGGGTTTTTAAATTCCCCCTCTAGGGGGCTAGGGGGCCTAATACCGTTAGTAATTTATCGTTTTCTTCTTTGGTGCCTACAGTAATTCTCAAGCAACCTTCGCATAGGGTTACTTTGGATCGATCGCGAACGATGATCCCCTGCTCAACCAAAATGTTATAGGTTTTTAGCGCATCTGTAACTTCTGCTAAGATAAAATTCGCATCAGATGGATAAACCTTATTTACGATGCTTAAATCGTTTAGGGCCTTACTTAAGCGCTCACGTTCTGATACCGATTCTTTTATCCAGTTATTTACCTGAGCAATGTTTTTCAATGCCTCAAAAGCTAAATCCTGCGTAGCCTGATTGATATTATAAGGTGGCTTGATTTTATTCAATACATCAATAACCTTGGTTGATGAAAAAGCCATGCCCAAACGCAATGCAGCAAGTCCCCAGGCCTTAGAGAAAGTTTGTAATACAACGAGATTTGCATATTCTGTTAATTCCTGGATAAAGGTTTTCTGTTTTGCATAATTGATATACGCCTCATCTACAACCACAATGCCTTTAAAATTGGTCAAAATGGTTTCGATATCTTCGCGGTTGATCGAATTTCCTGTCGGATTATTTGGCGAACAAATGAAAATTAACTTGGTATTTTTATCAATCGTTTCGGCAATTTTTTCCATATCCAATTGGAAGTTTGGAAGAAGATTTACCTTCCGGATTTCCGCATCATTGATGTTTGCTGAGACCTCATACATGCCATAGGTTGGGGGCAAAACAATCACATTGTCTTTGCCTGGGTTGCAGAAAGCCCGGAATAATAAATCAATGGCCTCATCACTGCCATTTCCTAAAAACGTATTCTCAATTGGTACACCCTTTATCTTACTGATTGCATCTTTCAGATCCAGTTGTAATGGGTCTGGATAGCGGTTGTAATTGGCTGGTAATGGCGAACCATAACTATTCTCATTCGCATCCAAAAAAACGGATGCCTGTCCTTTAAATTCGTCTCTTGCGGTAGAGTAGGGACGAAGCTTTTTTATGTTGTCTCTTACTAATTCGTTAATGTCCATGTCTTTTAATGGATAAAAGAATAAAGAGCAAAGATAAAAGACTAGGTGTCTATGTATTTTGCTAAATATTATTCCTTTACCTCTATTCTTTAATGTTTAAAACTTATTCTTTTATCCTTGCTCTTTGTTCCTTGCTCTTTATTCCTTGCTCTTTGTTCCTTGCTCTTTGTTCCTTGCTCTTTATTCCTTGCTCTTTGTTCCTTGCTCTTTGTTCCTTGCTCTTTGTTCTTTTAGCTTTTCTTTAATCTAACCGTTATGGCATTTTTGTGTGCTTGTAATCCCTCAGCGGTTGCAAGCGTTTCAACTGTGGCTCCAATGTTATTTAAACCCTTGGCTGATAAGTGTTGAAAGGTTATTTTTTTAAGAAAAGCATCAGTTGATACACCCGAATAAGCTTTAGCAAAGCCACTTGTAGGTAAAGTATGATTGGTTCCCGATGCGTAATCACCTGCGCTTTCAGGCGTTAAGTTTCCTAAAAATACTGAACCTGCATTGATAATCAATGGGATAAGGCTCTGATAATTTTCTGTTGCCAAGATCAAATGTTCAGGAGCGTATTCATTAGAAAAATCCATTGCTTTGTTCAAATCATCAACTAGAACAGCATAAGAATTGATAATGGCTTTTGCTGCAATTTCTTTTCTTGGTAATATAGAAAGCTGAATTTCAATTTCTTTTATCGTTTCTTCTATTGTTTTGTTAGAAGTAGATACCAAAATGGCTTGACTATCAGTTCCATGTTCTGCCTGGGCAAGTAGGTCTGCAGCTACGAATGACGGAATGGCAGTCTCATCAGCGATCACTAAAACCTCTGATGGACCAGCCGGCATATCAATGGCAGTGCTATTTTGAACCATCATTTTAGCGGTTGTTACATAACGGTTTCCTGGTCCGAAAATTTTATAAACTTTAGGTATGGTTTCCGTTCCGAAAGCCATTGCAGCAACGGCCTGGGCACCACCAACCAGGTAAATTTTTTCGATACCCAAAAGCAGGGCGCAATAAGCCAAATAGCAATTGGTTTTTCCATCACTTTGAGGAGGGGAGCATACTACGATTTCTTTGCAGTCTGCAATCCTTGCAGGTGTAGCCAGCATCAGGAAAGTACTTGGTAAAACGGCTGTTCCGCCAGGAATATAAAGCCCAACCTTTTCAATTGCCCGAGCTTCGCGCCAGCAGGTCACTCCAGGCATCGTCTCGATTTTATCTTCTGTTCTGAGTTGCGATTGATGAAAGGCTTTGATGTTTTGATAAGCTGTATCAATGGCTTGCTTTGCATCGGCTGGAATCGTAGAGGCGATCGCTTTTAACTCTTCAGAATTTAAAAATAATTTGTCCAGATCAACCTGGTCAAAAGTTTTTGCAAAGCTAAAAAGTGCTTGGTCTCCATCCGTTTTTACAGCTTTTATAATGTCCGCAACACGCTCCTCAACCAATTTATCGTCTTCAATTTGCCTCGAACAAAGTTCTTCAATTTTTGATTTAGTTAAATCTTTATAATTGTAGATTTTCAATGTTTTATAATTTTAAATTAACTAATAGTTAATGTTGTTTTTCGCGATTTTACGTGATTATTTTCTCGATTGGCATAACCAAAATGCCTTCAGCGCCCGCGGCTTTTAAGCTGTTGATCTTATCCCAAAAATCTTCTTCAGCAATTACCGAATGTACGGCAACCCAGTTCTCTTCGAAGAGTGGAACAATGGTCGGACTCTTAACACCCGGTAACAAATCGACAACTTTTTGCAGGTTATCTTTTGATACATTTAGCACTACATACTTGTTTGATTTTGCACTCAATACCGAGCGGATGCGTTGCAGTAGTTCGGCAACTTCAGGATGATCAACAATAGATTTATTTCCGATTAAAACAGCTTCTGATGACATCACGTTAGCGAAAGGTTTTAGTCCGTTGCTTTTTAAAGTTCCGCCAGTCGAAACGATATCACAAATGGCATCACTCAAGCCCAAACCTGGTCCGATTTCCACTGAACCGGAAATGGTTCTGATTTCGGATTTTATCCCTTTCGATTGTAGAAAATTTTCGAGAATAACAGGATAGGAGGTGGCGATTGCTTTACCATTTAAATCTTCAAGTTTTTCAATATTGCTGTGATTTTGAACGGCAATTTTTAAGGTACATTTTCCAAAGCCCAATTTTTGTAGATAAGTTACCCCAGCTTTTGTTTCGGTAATCACATTTTCCCCAACTATCCCCAAATCGGCTATGCCATCTTGTACATATTCGGGAATATCATCATCACGGAGAAAAAGAATCTCCAATGGGAAATTGGTAACAGTTGATATTAAAGAACTTTTGTAGTTTTCGAATGATAGACCACAATTTTTTAATATTTCTACAGATTTTTCGTTTAACCTACCCGATTTCTGGATAGCAATTTTAAGTGTTTTCAAAGTATTGAAATATAGAATGAACAAGAAATAAATTTAAAACCGTTTTGAAGTACAAAACACTACATATTACATCGCCTACAGGCGATGATGCAAATGTGAGTGATGATTCAAAGTTAGGTTCATATTTTATTTATGCCAGTATCAATACTTTAGCTGGTAAGCGCTGGCAAATATAAAGATTGAAATGGTAAAACAAAAAAAAATGGCACTTAATTTGCCTTTTATGGTTTTTCAAATTTAAATATATCCTTATTTTTGCGTTAAATAATACATGTTGAAAAACTTTTACCTTTTAATTCTACCGTTCATCTTAAGTATTTCTGCTTGTAATTGGTTCACAAAGACGCCAGAAATTGGAAAGGTTTTAGCAGAACACTTCGATAATAAAATTTATAAAGACTTTGATACGGTAGCATACGATAGCATTTTTGTTAAAACATTGGATAGTTTGTCCAAAAAATTTGTCAATCCGAAAACGATAAAATCTTTTTATGCCAATCATAATTCTGAGCCAAAGCTGATCACTAATTTCTATACCAACGGCAGTTTAGATTCATTAACAAACTATTTACAAAATAGTACAGTGCATGGCTTTAGTCCTAAAATATTTAAGACACAAGAAATTAAAAATCTTTTGCAGGAGCTTGGTGCCAATAAATTTAAAAAGGTGGATGAAGCATATCCTGTAATTGCAAAGCTTGAACTGTTGACAGCAAATGCCTATTTGAATTATACCAATTATTTAAAGTTTGGGTTAATTAATCCCCGAAATGTATTTTCTCGTTATTACATTAAGGTGAAAAGGCCAGATAGTTTATCTATGATCGCGGTTTTAGGTTCTGCCAATTTAGTGGATACTTTGAAGGCCGTTCAACCAAAATCAGTACAATACAAGGCTTTACAGGAGGTCTATTTAAATGCACGTACTGAAAACGAGAAAAGAATCCTTTTATTAAATATGGAGCGTTTTCGCTGGAAAATGCCCGAAACCGGGGAGAGTTATGTACAGGTAAATATTCCTGATTTTAAGCTAACCTGGTTTGATAAACAGGATACAGTTATTGCTATGAAAGTTTGTGTTGGCGAAAAACGTGAAGCAGGGTATGAAGATAAACTGAAAGCTTTTATAAAATCAGGTAATTTGGACGATAAGCCTAAAAATCACGAAACCCCCTTACTATTTAGTAAAATAAACTCCATTCAAGCTAATCCTGTGTGGAATATCCCGGTAAGTATTGCGCAAAATGAAATTTATTGGATGGCGAGAAGAGATCCTTATTATCTATCAAACAGCAATATAAATGTTTATTATAAAGATAAATTAATCGGAGAACCAGATACGATTAATTGGAGCAGGTATTCCAGAGATAAATTACCTTTTAAGTTTAAGCAGGGCTCCGGAGGAGGAAATGCCCTGGGTAAATTCAAGTTTATTTTCGATAACGGTTCCAGCATTTATTTACACGATACCAATAATAAAACTGGTTTCAGCTTAGCAAACAGAGCAATCAGTCATGGTTGTGTTCGCGTTGAAAAACCATTGGAGTTTGCCCAGTTATTGGTAAAAGACCCCTATACTTACGATAAATTAAGAGTAGAAGTAGATTTACTGCCTGTAGATTCTACACATATGGACTGGTATAAAAAAAGAATGGCCCGAAAAGCAGATACATTAAAAGCATTTCAATTAAAGCCGGCCTGGTTCGGGCCTAAAAAGCCGGTACCGCTTTTAATTACTTATTATACAGCCTGGTCGCAAAATGATAAGATTGAATATCGACCAGATGTTTATGGAATGGACGAAAAACTTTGGCTTGCGATGAAGAAATTTAGATAAAACAATAACAAAAAATACATCCCTATTACTTTCCGGCTTAAATATTTATTCCCAGGAATCCAAACCGGTTCTTGGCTTTAAATTTTTGTATATCAAATTTAAGCAGGAGTATATCCCGTATTTTAAATATTATTTTTTTATTCTAAAAATTTGAAAACACTTATACTCGTACCAGTTCTACTCGTTTTAATTTACATACTGGGTTCATTTAAGAAAGAACCTACAATTGGCGAATTATTAGCTAAAAATTTTGAAAACGAAATTTATAATGATTTCGATACCACTGCTTTCGAATCCGTTTTCATAAAAACGATAGACAGTTTATCTTCAAAAATTACGAATGCCAAATCAATAAAAACATATTATGCCAGCAATGGGTATGCTCCTAAGTTGATTGTTGAATTTTATGGAAATAAAAATTTAGACTCGCTGGAAAACTATTTGCAAAATAGTACAGCACATGGTTTCAATTCCAAAATATTTTCGACTGAAGAGATTAGAAATTTATTGGATAAACTAAAAGCAAATGCTTTTAATAAAGTAGAGGAGAGTTACCCGGTAATTGCAAAACTCGAACTTCTTTCTGCTAATGCATACACCAATTATGCAAGTTATTTGAAATTTGGAGCGGTTAATCCAAGAAAGATATTTTTACAATACTATATTGATGTTAAACAGCCCGATAGCTTATTTATACCAAGGCTTTTAAATTCGGCTAGTATGCTGGACACTTTAAGAAACTTGCAGGATAAATCAGAGCAATACAAAGCATTACAATTTGCCTATTTACATGCTAAAAATGATTCTATCCGTCGGGTATTATCTGTTAATATGGAGCGTTTGCGTTGGGTTTTACCAGAAATGGGAAAACAATATGTTCAGGTAAATATTCCTGATTTTAGCCTGGTTTATTTCAATCACCAGGATACCTTAACCCAAATGAAAGTTTGTGTAGGAGGTAAAAGAGAAAAAGATTATGAAGAAAAATTAAAGATTTTTGAGAAAACCCGCGATTTGGACGATAGACCCAAGAATCACGAAACGCCGATGCTTTTTAGTACTATAAGCACTCTATATGCCAATCCGGTTTGGAATATTCCTGAAAGTATAGCTCAGACCGAGATTTATTCTATGGCAAGGAAAAATAGAAATTATCTCAGCAAAAATAATATCAAAGTTTACTACAAAAATAAACTTATTCGTAATCCCAGTAGTATAAGGTGGTACAAATATTCGAGGGAGAAATTACCTTTTCGTTTTGTACAAGGACCCGGGACTGAAAATTCATTAGGTAAGTTTAAATTCTTTTTTCCGAACAATAGCAGTATTTATCTTCATGATACCGATTACAAAAAAGCCTTTAAATTCTCTAACCGGGCAATAAGTCATGGCTGTATTCGACTTGAAAAGCCTTTAAAATTGGCGGAGCTTTTGGTGTCAGATAAAAATAACTACGATAAACTCAGGATGGAAGTAGGTTTAAACCCTTTGGATAGTGCCCGTTTGGTTTTATACAAAAAGAAACAAGCTGAAAAGGTAAAAACAGAAAGCCCTGAATTAAAACCAAGTGTATTTGCGCCTAAAAAACCGGTTCCATTGCTGATTACCTATCATACAGCCTGGGCACAAAACGATAAAATAGAATATCGCCCTGATGTTTATGGAATGGATGAAAAACTTTGGGCTGCGATGAAGAAGTTTAGATAAGATAGAACGGGAACAAACCAATTGACAATAGTAAAAATTAAATAGTTTCTTAAATTTTATAAAAATCTAACTTGGAATTAAATTCCAAAATAATATATTTGTTAACAAACTATATACTAACCATAATTACGTACTTATAAGATATCTGAATAACGTTCAATTCTGATTATTTAATCAATCCATTCCCTATTTTTTAAAAACGTTAAAAGTAATCCATGTTTTGATTAAAATGTGGTATTCCTTTTTTCGCATTAGCATGCAACATTTTTGTTATGCTGCATGATCTACATCCCAATTTTTTTGATACAAATTTAATTTTTCACACAAACAAATTTAAGGATGGCTATAAATCTACAAAAGGGACAAAAAATTGATATCGGATTATCTAAAATTACAGTTGGCCTGGGTTGGGATCCAAATGAGGGAACCGGGTATGACTTCGATCTGGATGCCTCCGCATTTATGATCGACTCGAACAGGTTAATTCCGGCAGAAGAGTATTTTGTGTTTTATGGCAATACCGATTCGCCAGATCGGGCATTACATCATACCGGAGATGATCCAACCGGAGGTAACAGTGCAGATGGGGATGATGAAAGTATTCAGGTAGATCTATCAAAAGTAGATGGTCAAATTCAAGAAATTTTGTTCGTTGTTACCATTCACGATGCCATAAACCGTAAACAAAATTATGGACAGGTTAGGAATTCATATATCCGTATTGTTGATGATAGCAATGGAGAAGAAGTAGCAAAATATGAACTGGGAGAAGATTTTTCGATCGAAACAGGAGTGGAGTTTGGCAGGATTTACAAACGTGATGGAAAATGGAAATTTGAGGCATCAGGCATAGGTTATAAAGAAGATTTGTCTTTTTTCCTGTCAAAATATTTTAAAGGCCAAATCATTAAGTAGTTCCATAATATTTACAGCATATAACCACAGATCAATTATACTTCTAACCTATGAGCATTTATAAACATTACTCTTTCGATCTGTGGATGACATTAATAAAATCAAATCCAGTTTTTAAATCAGAAAGAGCGAAACTATTTCATAAAAATTTTAATGCCGGTAAAAAATCATTGGAAGAAGTAACTGCGATTTTTAGGCAGGTAGATTTAATGTGCAATGCCATTAACGAAAAAACCGGCAAAAACATCGATGCTGATGAAATGAATTTAATGGTGATTGCTATGATGAACGATTTTAGTGCCGCTTTTGCTGATGTCGATTTGGATGAGTTATATACTGATACTGAAAAATTACTGTTCAATTATATGCCAATGGTTTATAGTGATGAAACCATTACGGCCTTAAATAGTCTCAAGCAAAATAATACTTCTTTTAATATTGCAAGCAATACCGCATTTATAAAAGGGTGTTCGCTTAAAAGGGTATTGGCCCATTTGGAGCTCGAATCTTTTTTCGATTTTCAACTCTATTCTGATGAGATTGGCGTTTCAAAGCCCAATAAAGAATTTTTTGAATTGGTTTTAAATCAAGTCAATAACATTTACCTTAAAAATCAAATTTCGTTAAAAGATATTGTTCACATAGGCGATAATCCTAAAGCAGATATAGAGGGAGCACAATCTGTCGGTATCAATAGTATCCTCATTAATTCGAATAGCACTACAATTTTAAGCCTGCTCAACTAATGCAAAAAAGGTTTTCACTATATAAAATTAAGCACGCACAAAAATTTGATTTTTGCGCCACAGATTACAGCAGATTTAAGTTTGGTGATGACCTCGTTGCTGAAAAGTTTGGGAAAGACCTGGCTAAGCAGTTTATTCAACAATACTTAAGGAAAAATCCCATACATAACCAGTTGGTGGTTATCTCAAGTCCGTATTCTTTTATCCCGACTGCCACTTTCGCTATGAAAGACTATTTTGTTTTTGAACTAAATCGCTGGTTAGCCGATCATAATTTTAATGTAGTACAGGAAACCAGGGTACATCGAACCATCACCTATAAGGATGATTATGGGGCATTAAATGCAGAAGAAAGGATGAGTCTGATTGGTAATGATTCATTTCATATCGATAAGGAATTTTTGAAAAGTAAAACCTTACTGTTTTTAGATGACATAAGAATCACCGGCAGTCATGAGCGAATGATTACCAAGATGTTAAAAGAACATAACTTAACAAACGATACCCATCTATTATATTTTGCCGAGCTGGTTGATGATTCTATCCACCCTAAGATTGAAAATTATCTGAATTATTATTATGTAAAATCAATATTCGATTTAAATGATATTATAAAAACAGATCGATTTTCTATAAACACCAGAATTGTGAAATTTATTTTAAATGTTGACGAAAATCAGTTTAAGGTATTTATACAAGCACATGATCCTGGTTTTCTAAACCAATTATATAATATGGCTCTAGGCAATGGTTATCATACGATTGATGCTTACCGTTCAAATTTAAATGTTCTTAAATCTAAAATCCACTTCAATCAAACAGAAAACATAATAAGTTGATCCTTAGTGTGATACTTGAAACAAGATAAAATAAACCAATTAAAATAACCAAATATGGCAATTAACCTGCAAAAGGGGCAAAGAGAATCTATAAATGCCCCAAAATTTACAATAGGACTTGGCTGGGATACCAATAGCTCATCCACAGGAACTGGTTTCGATTTAGATGCATCAGTTTTTGTTTTAGGCGAAAACAAGAAATTATTATCTGACAGTCATTTTGTTTTTTATAACAACTTAAAAACACCAGATGGATCTGTAGAACATACAGGGGATAATTTAACTGGTGATGGAGATGGAGATGATGAACAAATCAAGGTAGACCTTTCCAAAGTTGATGCAGGAGCTACAGAAATATGTGTTGTGGTTACTATTCACGATGCAGAAAACAGAAAGCAAAACTTTGGACAGGTAAGAAATTCTTTCGTTAGGATTTTCGATAACACCAATACAGAAATCCTTAAATACGAATTGGAAGAAGATTTCTCTGTGGAGACTGCTGTAGAGTTTGGCAGAATTTACAAACGTAACGATGAATGGAAATTTGAGGCCGTTGGTATGGGAATGAAGGGCGGACTAGAAGATTATGTAAATAAGTATAACTAAAAATCACTAAAAAACCAAACAAACTAATTATGGCTATTAATTTAACAAAGGGGCAAAAAATCGACCTCCGAAAAGAAACCGGGGCTACATTAACAAATTTCTGCGTAGGGGTAAATTGGGGAGCAATCGAAACTAAAGGCTTTTTAGGCTTAACCACCAACAAACAAAGTGTAGATTTAGATTTGAGTTGTATCCTGATTGATGACAACAACAATTTATGCGATCATATCTATTCGCCACTATACAATATAGATTTTTTGCAGCAATTTGGTTTACCAAAAGGAAAATTGGTTTCTCTTGATGGAGCATTAAGACATACCGGAGATGATTTACAGGGCGATACAGGTGGTGATGATGGATTAGATAACGAAATCATCACAGTGGATTTAACTAAAATTGATCCTAAGGTTTCTAAAATATTTTTCTTTTTGAATAATGTAGGCAAAGAAGATTTCTCGCAAATACCATATTCAAAAATCAGGATGTACGAAGGTACTCCAACTCATGTTAAAGAAGTTTTTGCATCCTATAACGTATCTGCAGAAGCAGGTTATTCAGGCAAAAAGGCACTGATTATGGGCAAACTTTACAAACGAAATAACGAGTGGAAATTCGATGCCATTGGCGATCCGACACCTGATACTTTTTTGGGCCAAACCATCCATCTGATCATTAAATCTTATTTGTAATGAACATAAAGAATATCGAAGGTTTATCTGGTGATCAAATCAGAAGTATGGTAGCGCAAGGAGGAAAGTTTGTGATGTACAAATATTGTATCTCAATAGTTGTGATGACATTCAATAATCCCTCAGATTTCCATTTTATCCATCCTGGTAAAAGCAGGGTTGTTCCAGGATTAGGTTACTTGTTCTGTAACCTGTTTTTAGGTTGGTGGGGGATTCCATGGGGACCCGTTTATACGATTGGTAATATCGCAAGTATTTTAGGTGGCGGTAAAGATTATACTGCGGAAATTTTGGCGCATATCAACCAAAATGATCCTTCCTATGGCTCCGGAACCAGTTATAATATTCCAGGACAAAGTAATGGTACAAGTACTTATAACGTTCCTGCTGGAAACAGTAATTCCGGCTCAACGGATACCTATAACATTCCAGGGCAAAACAATGGTGGGAATACCTATAATGTTCCTGCAGGAAACAACAATGCTGGTTCAACCAATACTTATAACATTCCTCAATAATTATAAATCATGAGAAGATTACCCGTTTACCTATTGTTAGATACATCAGGCTCGATGAGTGGAGAGCCCATTGAGGCTGTGAAGAATGGAGTTCAAATCATGATCAGCTCTTTGCGCCAAAATCCGCAGGCTATCGAAACCGCTTTTATAAGTGTAATTACATTTGATAGCGTTGCACAGCAAATTATTCCGTTAACGGATTTAGCATCATTCCAAATGGTTGATATCAGAGCTACCGGAGTAACCGCATTGGGCGAAGCACTTAAATTGGTTTCGGATAGAATTGATAATGAAGTGGCCAAAACTACTGCAGAACAAAAAGGCGATTGGAAACCATTGGTTTTTATTATGACGGATGGCATACCGACTGATGATTGGTTGCCGGGTTTAAATGAATTTAAACAACGTAAAACAGCTTTTACAGTTGCCTGTGCGGCGGGTGCTGGTGCTGATGCTAATATTTTAAAACAAATTACAGAGAATGTAGTGAGTTTAGATACAGCGGATACCGCCAGTATTGGGAAATTCTTTCAATGGGTAACCGCCTCAATTGGTGTAACATCAACAAAAGTAGAAGATAGTGGCAAAGAAGTGCAGGGACTTAAGGACTTGCCGCCACCACCATCAGAATTAAATATCGTTGTTTAAATATTGTTATGAGAAGGCTACCTGTTTATTTTTTATTAGACACTTCGGGCTCCATGTATGGTGAACCAGTGCAAGCTCTAAACAATGCTTTAAGCGGTATGATCAACACCTTGAGAGCCGATGCACAAGCATTGGATTCTCTTTGGTTGAGTATGGTTACTTTTGATCGGGAAGTGAAAGAAATTGTTCCACTTACTGAACTGGCATCTTTTCAATTGCCTGAAATAACCTGTCCACAAAGCGGGCCAACACATACTGGAAAAGCTTTAGAGATGCTGTATGAAAAGGTTCAGACAGAAGTAATTAAAGGAACGCCAACTCAAAAAGGAGATTGGAAACCTTTACTTTTTCTATTTACGGATGGAAAACCAAACGATTTGCAATTGTATAGGGAAATGCTGCCGAAGATTAAATCTTTAAATTTTGGCGCCATCGTATGCTGTGCGGCTGGTCATCTTGCTGATGATGCTTTACTTAAAGAACTTACACCGGATGTAGTTCATTTAGATACCGCGGATAGTGCAACGTTAAAACAGTTTTTTAGATGGGTATCAGAAACCATTGAGCAGGGAAGCAAAAGCCAGGGTACAGGAGAAAGTACTCCATTACCACCACCACCAAGCGAAATAACGTTGGTAATATGATTGGAGCTATATTAAATATAGTGCAAGGCATCCAGATCACAATAAAAGTTATAGACTACTTAGTGCCTGACGAATATGGAAGAACTCAAAAAATAGTCGAAACTAATCCATTTGTTGAAGGAGCATTGGATACTGTTGTAAATTGTTATGAAACACATAAAAATTTCAATTTCAATTTTGAAAATACCTTGAAGAACTTACAGAAGTTGAATAAAACTGCGTTTACCATTTTAAGCGCTTTGCAATGTGAAAATTGCATGTATTTAAATGTTTCTTTTCTGGATGTTTTTGATCGTAAAAATCGAAATGGTGAAGTTACTGTTGCCAAAAACAAAGTCAATACTTATTTTTCTATTAATTATATAAAGGTCACAAATAATGTAATTATATATGGATGTAATTCCGATAGTGAAAGAATTAAAGAGATATATAGAAAAATTGCAAACGAAATTTATAAGTCTATAATTTAAATTATTTAAAATATGACAAAAAGTATTTTCTCACCATCCCAATATAATGAAATAACATTAGTGGTTTGACATGGCAGATGATGATATAACTCAAATGTTGGGGATACTCACAACAGCTTTATCTGTAATAGGATTTATAGTTGAGGTTTACCTAAAATATGGGGATAGAAGTGCTTCGAATAATGTTAATTACCAGGCTCTTAGGGAAACAAAAAAGGAAGCCTTTCCAGAAGCAACATTAGATGGAGTTATAAATTGTTATGAGAGCTTTAGAGTTCATAATTTCAACGTTAGAAAAGTAGAATATGATATGAGAAATTATAAATCATCTAAATTTTTAGTACAAGATTATCTTCTTAAAAAGAATTGTCTTTATTTAAAAATTCAATTTTTAGATGTCTTTGATAAAAAAGTTAAGAATAATGAAATAAAAGAAATTAGGAAGATAATAAATACATACTTCTCCATAAATTTTATTGAACCATTAAATAATGTAATTATCTATGGACAACATGGCTACAATGAACGGATCAAAACAGCTTACCAGGGTATTGCCAAAGAAATATCAACAACCATTTCTGCATGATCATTTTTTTTAAGATTTTTTTAAATGTTTTGATCATTGGATTATTCCTCTATTCAAAACTTACACCTTATAAAGACAAACTAAACAACCAATACAAAGGCGCCTATAACTTTTTCCAAAGTATTTTTCAGCCCATTCTTAACATGCTGAAATCGCTTGTAAAGCCATTTCAGGTCGGACAGGGTTTGGCTGTAGATATGACACAGATTATTTTACTGATTGTGCTTTTGTTATTGAACAATTATTTATGATATGAGACGATTACCCATTTACTTTTTAATCGATATTTCTGAGTCCATGGTTGGAGATCAGATTCAACAAGTAGAAGAAGGAATGGCGACCATCATCAAAGCGATTAAAACAGATCCTTATGCCATTGAAACGGTTTGGATTTCGATAATTGTTTTTGCCGGGCAAGCTAAAACCTTGGTTCCTCTGCAAGAAGTGGTAAGCTTTTATCCACCTAAATTTCCTATTGGTGGCGGTACCTCGTTAAGTAAGGGACTGGGCCATTTAATGTTCGAATTGAGGAAAAATATTGTAAAAACCACAATGGAACAAAAAGGCGATTGGAAGCCAATTGTGTTTTTATTTACCGATGGCGTACCAACTGATGATACTAAAACGGCTATTTCGGAGTGGAAACAAAACTGGCAGCGAACAGCCAATATGGTCGCCATATCTTTTGGAGATGGTACAGATACCCGGGTTTTAACTGAATTAACAGAAAATGTGCTTCAGTTTAAGAATGCCACTACCGAAGATTATAACAAGTTCTTTAAATGGGTAACCGATTCTATAAAAACGAGCAGCATAAGTGTAGAGAATAACGAATCGGGCTTTGAATTAGCCAAATTAGATGGGGATACCCTTTCCAAAATTGACCTGTCAAAAAACCCGGCCAGCAATCAATACATTGATAATAATTATGTTGTGTTGGCTGGAAAATGTCAAAACACCAAACGGCCTTATCTGATGAAATATCGAAAGGTGATCAATGAATCGGGCTTTGATGGTTTAAACTTACAAACACAAGCATATAGATTGGTTGGCGGTTTCCAGGTAGATAATTCCTATTATGATTTAAGTGAAGAAACCGGAACCCAGTTTAAAGTGAATTCCGAAGAATTAATTGGAGCTCCATCTTGCCCTTGTTGCGGTAATCAGTTTGGTTTTGCCATGTGTCAATGCCAAAAAATTCATTGTATAGGTAATGAAGAAATGAGCACCTGTCCTTGGTGTGGTAGTATGGGCAGATATGGAACAGGAGGGGGAGGTTTTGATGTGGGTAGAGCACAAGGTTAATAAAAGCATCAACGGAAATGTCTGAAATTAAGCAATATATAAAAAACCTGTTCAGTCAGAACAATATTATTGTGGCATCGAAAAGACAACATCTTTTTGATGAATATGTTAACGAACACTTTAATGTTGAGGCTGTAGAGCTGATTAAGGAAAAACAAAAAATTATGATGGATAAATGGGTTTTAAAAAATAGGGTTGAGGATATAATCGCTAAACAGATTATTATTCCCAATGCTACAGTAGGGAAACCATATAAGGCAATTCTGGATTTTGTTAAACTGGATGTAAAAGACTTAATATATATAGAGTTTGTTAATTTAGAGCAGTACGGACTGATCTATAATGATGAATTACAAATTATTGAGGGCAAACCATTGCAAAGCGGGGATTTTAAAATAAAAATGAAGTTTAGGGTTTTAGGTGAAGCCGAAGATGCTGAACTCCACGAAAAAATGGTTTCATTAGTGATTAATGCCGATCCAAAATCACTTTGGAAAAATATTGCGAGTGATGAAGGAAAGGATGAAGCCTGGAAAAATAAAAATTACTGGAAACTGGATAACACAGATGATTTTCAAGCTCTTGGAAATAAGCATATTGTTGTATCCTCAAAAAGAGGACGGAGCCATGCAAACGTAGGTTCATTTAGGGATGATGATTATTCTTTTAAGCATTTTGAAGATAATGGATGGAGTATTGTTTGTGTAGCTGATGGAGCAGGTAGCGCGAAGTTTTCCAGAGAGGGATCTAAAATCGCCTGTAATGCTGTTGTAGATTTTTTCGATGAAAGTTTTACCGTCGAAAATTTAGAAGAATTTGATGGTATCCTTCTGGATCACTACAATAAGGTGGGAGAGGATACCTCTAAAAAAATAAGTCATTTTGTTTACAACAATTTGTCGAAGGCTGCGGCATTTGCACATAAAAGAATTGAAGATTTTGCCAATAAAGCCGAAAGTCCGATAAAAGATTTTCATAGTACCCTAATTTTTGCACTCTTTAAAAAGTTCGATTTCGGTTATGCCATTTTAAGTTTTGGAGTTGGGGATTGTCCGATAGGATTATTGAATAAGGATTTAACAGAAATTAAGCTGATGAACTGGCTGGATGTTGGTGAATTTGGAGGTGGAACACGTTTTATTACCATGCCGGAAATATTCAACAGTGATAAATTTCCAACCCGTTTTGGTTTTAAATTAATGGATAATTTCTCTTATCTTATGTTAATGACAGATGGAATTTATGATGCGAAATTTGTTGTAGAAGCTAATCTCGAGAAAATAGAAAAATGGCAGGAGTTTGTTGAGGATTTAAAGGGCAATAATGAAGATAAGGCTGCGGTAGAATTTGATTCTGATAACAAAGAAATCGCCAATCAATTATCCAGCTGGATGGATTTCTGGAGTCCTGGTAATCACGATGACAGAACTTTAGCCATCATATTTTAAGCATTCAAGTATGGCAACAATAACGGTAAAATCAATAATTAGCGGTACTACATACCAGTATATAGATAATGGGGACCCAAAAAGTGGAACAGCTAAAGATGTTTACTTCAGTCCTGATCGAAAATATGTGGTTGCTATTTTTAAGGAAAAGCAGGATTTTAATCAGAAAGAAAGATTAACGAAAATTGTTACTAAATATTTAAGCCAAATTCAAACCAAGGATGCAGGTCAATATTATTTGGATGAAATTTATCGTTGGCCAACCGATATTATTGAGGTAAAAGATAAAATAGGGTTAATCGTCCCCATTTATAACTCCAAATTCTTTTTCAAAAAAGGATATTCATCCAATGATCTGATTAAAGGCGAAGAGAAAAATGGAAAATGGTTTGCAGGCGCTAAATTTAGAAATAAACAGTTCCCTTTAAGTTTGGATCAAAGCGAATTGGGTAAATGGCTAAATTATTTTCAGGTAGGCGTTAATCTGGCCCGTGGTGTTAAAAAAATGCATCAGATGGGACTTTCACATTCCGATTTATCCTACAATAATGTTTTGGTCGATCCTTCAACCGGATCTGCCTGTATGATAGATTTAGATGGTTTGGTTGTGCCGGGTTTATTTCAGGCAGAGGTTATTGGAACGGCCGATTTTATTGCGCCAGAAGTGCTTGCTACCAAACATTTGAGCAAAACAGACCCAGCAAGAAAATTGCCAAACCGGTTAACGGATTTGCATGCTCTGGCCTGTTTAATCTATATGTATTTACTGCACAGGCATCCACTAAAAGGAGGAAAGGTGCATGATCTGGATACTGAAAAAGACGATTTGCTGAGTATGGGTGAAAAAGCATTGTTTGTAGAACACCCCAGCGATACCTCAAATCGACCTAAAATGAACCAGATATCCAAATGGGATACCTATTGGGCAGATGTTAACAAATTACCTTATACCATAACCGGTCCATACTTAAAAGCCTTGTTTGATAAAGCATTTATAGATGGATTGCATAATCCAATGCAACGCCCAACAGCCGAAGAATGGGAGATAGGATTATTAAAAACAACCGATTTAATGCAGCAGTGCAGCAATATCTATTGCGACCAAAAATGGTACGTTTTTGATAACACCAGTATTCCAAAATGCCCGTTTTGTGGTACCAGTCATAAAGGAACTTTGCCGGTGTTGGATTTATACTATCAATTTAAACCTTCTGTGTGGAAACCTGAAAATCACAGGTTAATGGTTTATAATAATCAATACCTGTTTCAATGGCATGTAAACCGAAATTTGGTTAGAAACGAAAAATTAACGGCTGAACAAAAAGTTCCTGTAGGGTATTTCACCTTTCATGATGGTAAATGGGTTTTGGTTAATCAAAAATTGAACTCCCTGGTAGATAAAACTGAAGATAAAGATATTCCGATCGGAGCCATGGTAGAATTAACGGATGGAAAAAAGCTGTTGCTGTCAAAAGAAGATGGCGGACGGGTAATTCTGATAACATTAGTAAACAAATAAATTTAAATAATTATAATAAGAATGGATAATATGTTTGATCATCCGGGTTTAATCGCCGGTTTCGCAATTTTAGTAATTGTGATGTTATTAATAGACCTGGGGCTTTTCAATAAGAAAAGTCACACAATTTCTAATAAGGAAGCCATTACCTGGTCAATTGTATGGATTTCGTTATCCATGATATTTAGTGGAGCCATATATTACATTTTGGGTTTTGAAAAATTTACTCAATTCCAATCCGCTTATTGGATAGAAAAAGCCCTTTCTGTTGATAACCTTTTTGTTTTTATTTTGGTATTTAAATTTTTTGATGTTGCTAATGAAAACAAGCATAAAGTACTTTTCTGGGGAATTGTAGGTGCATTGATTTTAAGAGCGATATTCATTTTCTCGGGTGCTTTTTTTATAGAGCTTACTTACCTAAATAAGATATTGAGCCTATTCGGTGTAGCCGGATTCAAATATGATATCAACATCATCATGACACTTTTTGGGCTTTTCCTGGTTTATGCAGGAATAAAATCATGGTCTGCTGATGATGATGACGATGAGGAAGATTATAACAATACCAGAGGAGCGAGGTTAGTTAGAAAGTTTTTTAATGTAAGCGCAAAATATGATGGAGATAAATTCTTTACCATTGAAAACGGGAAAAAATTGGCAACCCCTTTATTGGTCGTTGTAGCGGTTATCGAGTTTACCGATTTATTGTTTGCTGTAGATTCAATTCCGGCAATCTTTGCCATTTCAAAAGACCCATTTATACTTTATACATCGAATATTTTTGCAATACTTGGTTTAAGAGCGTTATTCTTTTTGCTGGATAATTTTATCCATTTGTTTAGCAAATTAAAATATGGTTTGGCTGTAATCCTTTCCTTTATCGGAATAAAAATGATTATAGCACCATTTTTTCATATCGAATCGGTGTATTCTCTTATTGTGATTGGTGGAGTATTGATACTATCTGTAATTTTATCAATAATGTTCCCGGATAAGGAAGAGGCAGAAAAGGAAGAAGAAGTAGTGTTATAAACATTTATTAAAATATTTAAATAGCAGGCTAATAGATTTTTATTAGCCTGCTTTGTTTTATAAGTCTTCTTTTCCTTTTTTTCTATTTGGTCAGGTTTACGTTTCGCTATTTAGCAATCTCATAAATTTAAGATGAAAATAGTTGCAAAAGACACCAGATTACCCGGTTCCGATAATTTCCATTTTGATAAAAAAATTGCAAATAGTACTCATTTTTTGAATTTTTTTTTACCTTTAGATGAAATAAATGCTTAAATATGACCTTTTTCAGTGGTTTTTTATGCATTGATTTTCCATTCCTCCCTATTGTAAGTGATGCCTTTTAAGGTAGTTTATCCCACTATGATGAAAATTATTTATGTCCTGCTTGGATAAACAACTGTGTTTATTATGGAATCAATTCTGGATTTTAGCCCGCTTTACCTGTGCCTATATCTGTTAGAGATCATCATCTTTTTAAGGCTTCGCAGAATCTCTCAATACCTTGTTTTTCTAATTTTTATTCAGGCCCTGTACATTGTCGGTAATCTTCTCTGGACAGGAAATTCAACAGAAATCTTTTATACATTAATGCTATTAAATGGTCCTGCATTATATCTGATGTGTTTAACTAATCAGTGGGGTTATGTTTCATTTAAAACCAAAATGATTCACCTGCTTCCTTTTCTTGTCATTATTTTGAAAGATATCCTCTATATCTTTGCATTCAAAAAAGGTAATGACCATAGCCTGCTTGACCTGGACATTACTTTATGTTCTATTTCACAAATTATTTATGCCTCCTGGATCTGCGGGCGACAATCACGACGGAATCCTACCCAAAACACCATCTCGACCCAGATCAGGAAGCTTGGCCTGCTGATGATTTTTAATGGGGTATTTAGTATTTTAACCCATTTAAGAGGCTTTGGTCTTCTAATCGATTTTGGTTTTGACGTAAATGTCATCATTTACCTTTCTATATTGCTTTCTATTGTCTTGATGATCAAGGATCTGGTTCCTGGTAAAAATGGCATATTAAATGTGACAGAGGATTTTTTTAATCCTGATTCGGCATATGATCAAAATCATTATGACCGTGATGCTTTACAGGAACGCTACAGGTATTCTTCTTTAGAACTGGAAACTTTTAAAGTTATTGAAGAACGCATCAAAGTTTATTTATTGGAGGAGCGGGTTTTTTTACAGCCAAATATCACATTGGATAGCTTTGCAGAACAGATTAAAGTTCCAAAAAGTCATATTTCTCAGGTTCTGAATACCTATATGGGTAAAAATTTTTACCGTTTAATTGCCGAATACAGGATAGAATATGCATTGGAAGCTTTACAAAAAAATAATCATTTAAAGATAGAGACCCTGGCTTATGATTGTGGCTTTAATTCCTTATCTACATTCAACCGTTATTTTAAAGAGATTATGGGAATGCAGCCCTCCATTTATATCCGGACATTGCAGGTCTAATCGATTCATGAAACCCGCTGCTATCTATGAGCATCATTCAATTTCAAAATGTTTTTCTTTTTCAACAAACGGAAAGCATCATGAATTATATTCTGGTCAGTATTGCTGTTCTGTCCATCATGGCCTTGTATGTCAATTATAAAACCATTAAGGTTCCTGTATTCAGGGCTACTGCCATTGTCATACTGCTTTTTAATATCAATCTTTTTCTGCTCAATTATGTAACGACCAAAGAGATTGGATTTATTCCATTTAAAGCACTCTTTGGTCCCCTGTTTTTATTTCATATCAAAATGTTTAATGATATAAAAGTATCAGGTAAGCTTATTCTCTTGCATTCCATACCCTTTTTGGTTCTCCTTACTGCATTTTTTTTTCTATCGTTAGCCACAAAGATGATAGAATCTATATTCTGGTATTATCTGATTATACTTGCGGAAGGAATATCCCAATTTTTGTATGGTTTATATGCACTATTACCCAGACATGCAGAACATTCGGCCAAATTAAGGGATATTATAGCCATTTGCAGCATTACTTTTATTATTGATGCCTCATTTACGATTATGAGTACTATTTCCGTATTGAGATCAGGAGAGTTTGATCCTTATAATTTATTCTTTGTTAGTGATGTCTTTTATTGTGTTTCAGGTTTATTGGGTTGGGTCTATTTTTTTAGCTCGATAACCATGATGATCAGGCCAGCCGATGTTCTATACCCATCCCTGCAGCGGCTCAGAGAAAAGAGACAGTTTACTGAGTCTGCCGTTATTGACTCCCCTGCAACAGTCTCCGACTCTTACAAAAAAGGACGGCTTAAGGAAAGCGTTTTAGAGGAATACGAACAGAAACTAATCCAATTGATGCAACGGGAGAAGGTATACCTTGACAATGAATTAACCTTAACACAGCTTGCAAAATTGCTTAGAATGAGCAATCCTCACTTAACCCAGGTCTTAAATATTCGGATTGGGCTAAATTTTTATCAATATATAAACAGATTAAGAATTGATTATGCTGTTAAAGCGATAGAAAGAGGAATTAAAGACTCAAACTTGGAAACGTTGGCAGCAGAATGCGGATTCAACAATCGTGCATCATTTAACCGTTATTTTAAAGAAATTACAGGTAAAGCTCCCTCTGAATACATTAAAAATAAACCTAAAGATATGTAAATCTAATGTGGGATGTCATTTCTCCCATTTTAGCGATAAGGTGTTTAGCTTCTTCCTCTCTAATTTAGGGCATGGAAATAATACTGCTCCTGTTAATCTTGCATTAAAATATTTTTATCATGAACGAAAGAAGAAGAACGCTTGGCCAAATCATTTTAATTCTCGAAAAACGTCTTAATGGCACAAAAGTAAAAGACATCTGTATAAAAGCAGGCATTAATATTGCAACTTTTTATCGCTGGGAAAAACAATACAGAGATGTTGTTCAGGAATACCTGGAAATTAAAAGGGAAAATGAAAGGTTACGCAAAATGTTTATCGACCTAAGCGTTATGCATGATACGCTTCATGAAACCCTTGTTAGTGTTTTAAGCGAAACCCAAAAGCCTCTTCCATCCCATAATCAACACCTGACCCTGGAAAGTTATGAACGGATCGCGATTTAGAACTCAGGTATTTTAAATGTCTTAAAAATACGGGCCGCCCTATAAGAAACTGTTTAATTTATTCCTGTTTAATTTTATTGTAACCCTGTCCCGATGAATCGGGACAGCATGATGTGTTATATTTTAAAGAAGAATTTTAAACAGTTGCTAAGTTTATTACAATTGAAATTCGCCACTTTCCATATTTTTTCTATCTTTGATTTTTAATGAATTTCCTTTATCCGGGCTTTCTTTTTGCACTAATTGCGGTCGCCATCCCGGTTATTATCCATTTATTCAATTTCAGGAAGTTTAAGAAAGTTTACTTCTCCAATGTTCAGCTTTTAAAAGAGGTAGAACAACAAAATTCATCAAAAGAAAAGCTTAAAAACCTGCTTATTTTATTGTCAAGGATTTTAGCCATTATCTTTTTGGTCCTCGCTTTTGCACAACCCTATATACCATTAAGTAACCAGAAAACAACTTCTTTAAATAACTCGGTAAGCATTTATATCGATAACTCATACAGCATGGAAGCCATTAATAAAGATGGGAATTTGCTTGATGAAGCTAAACGAAGGGCAAAAGAACTGGTTAAAAGTTTTGGACTCAATGATCGTTTTCAGCTTTTAACAAACGATTTTGAGGGCAAACATCAAAGGTTATTAAATGAAGAAGAATTTTTAAAAGCACTCGATGATGTTAAAATCTCGGCATCAACCCGTAATCTACAGCAAATTCTAAACAAGCAGGACAATGTGTTAACCGGTTCAGCAAATAAATACAGTTTTCTGATATCCGATTTCCAGAAAAACATTTCAATTAGCGGCAAACTCGAAACTAAACCAGATATTCAGTATTCATTTCTGAAGTTGAATGCAACGACTTTACCGAATATTGCGGTTGACAGTGTTTGGGCACTTTCTCCAAATCATCAGCCAGGAGCAAATGAAAAACTGGTTGTACAGCTAAAAAATTACTCCGATGAAGATGCGGTAAATATTCCGCTTAAATTGAGTATCAACAATCAGCAGAAAGGATTAAGCTCGGTAAATATTCCGGCAGGAAAAATTAAAAGAGATACTTTGAATTTTTCCGGATTAAGTGCTGGCTGGCAAAAAGGTGTAATCAACATTAAAGATTTTCCGGTAACTTTTGATGATACGCTTTCTTTCAGTTTCAAGGTTGATGAAAATCTGCCGGTTTTAAGCATAAACGGACCATCGGCAGGAAATTATATTAAGGCACTTTTTGCCGCAGATAAATATTACAAGCTAACCGAAAACCCCGAAAGCAATGTTAATTACAATGGGTTTTCTGGTTATGGTCTAATTGTTTTAAATGGGTTGAAAAATCCATCAAGCGGCTTGGCTCAACAATTAAAAACATATTTGAATGCTGGTGGTTCGGTGGTGGTGTTCCCGGATCTGGATTCGGATACCCAAACTTATAATTCATTTTTAAGTAGCCTTTCCCTGCCAGCAATTCAAAATTTAAATACAACTCCAACTAAAGTTGATAAAATAGATTTACAGAACCCGATTTTCAAAACCGTTTTTGAGCAGGTTCCTAAAAACTTAGATCTTCCCTCCGTAAATCGTTATTATTCATTTATCGAAAGAAGCTCATCAAATAAGGAAGATATTTTGCAATTGCCAGGTGGAAAATTATTTTTCGCCAAGTATGGTATTGGTAATGGGCAGGTTTACTTATCTGCCACAGGCTTAAACACAAATGATGGAAATTTAGCTCGTCACCCTGTTTTTGTACCTTTAATGTATCGTCTTGCACTAAACAGTGGACAAGAACAAACTTTGTATTCTAATTTGGGAAATGACAATGCCTTGGTAAGTAAGAAAATTAGCCTTGGTAAAAACCAAACCTTAAAACTCCTGTCGAATAACTTCGAAGCCATTCCCGAAATTCGTCAGGGAGATGGGAAAACCATTATTTATACCGCCGATCAAATTAGAACTCCGGGCTTTTACAATTTAAAGTTAGCTGATTCATTAATGGCTGTTTATAGTTTTAATAATGGAAGAACAGAATCAGATATGCATTATCTGGATAAAACAGAACTGGATCTGTTGGCTGGAAAAAGTAACCTGAAAATATTTGATACGGATAAAGATGCCGTAAAATTAATTGCTGGCAGTAATAAAATCGGACAAACTTTATGGAAACTTTGTCTAATTTTGTCGCTGATTTTTATTGCAGCAGAAATTTTGCTCATCCGATTTTTTAATAACTCTAAAAAAACAATATGAATCTCCTTGTACAGCACGTAATCATTGCCGATCCGCAAAGCAATTTCAATAAGCAGCAATGTGACGTTAGGATAGTAGATGGTAAAATTAAAAGCATAGGTAAACTGCTTGCTGAAAAAAATGAAACCATTTTTGATGCTGAAGGTGCCTTCTTAAGCCCTGGGTTTTTCGATTTAAATAGTGCAGCAGGCGATCCTGGTTTCGAAACCAAAGAAGATATTCAGAGTTTAACTGCGGTAGCAAAGGCAGGCGGATTTACCGGATTGGCATTATTGCCGCAAACCAATCCTGTGGTACAATCTAAATCACAGGTAGAATACATCATCAATAAATCAAAAAACAATCTGGTTGATGTTTGGCCAATCGGGGCGATTAGTCAGAACAGGGAGGCGAAGGAGCTTGCCGAATTGTTTGATATGCAAGGGGCTGGTGCAGTAGCTTTCTCTGATGGAGATAAAGCTATACAGGATGATGGTTTTATGAGCAGGGCTTTACAGTATGCAAAAGGTTTTGATGCCTTATTGATGGTTTATCCCGAAAATAAATCGATTGCCGGAAAAGCACAGATCAATGAAAGCAAGAACAGTGTGCTTTTGGGGATGAAAGGCTTGCCGGCCCTGGCAGAAGAAATGCATATCGCCCGTGATATTTTCCTGGCAACCTATAACGAAACTAAAATTCACATCAGTAATATTTCAACCGCAGGTTCGGTCGCATTAATCCGCAAAGCGAAAAAAGATGGCATTAAAATTACCTGTGATGTTACGGCACATCATTTGGTATTTACCGAAGACCTTTTAAGTGATTTTGATAGCAATTACAAGGTAAAACCCCCTTTACGCAGCAAAGCTGATGTTAAAGCACTGATTACGGGCTTAAAAGACGGAACAATCGATGCGATCAGTTCGCAACATCGTCCAGAAGAAATTGAATTTAAAAATGTTGAATTTGAAATTGCACATTATGGTATCATCGCTTTACAGACCGTTTTGCCTTTATTACTTAAAGCAGGTCTAGACTCGAATTTGATTGCAGAAAAATTGGCTATTAACCCCCGCAAATTGCTAAATTTAAATACTCCGGTTATAGAAGAAGGAGCAGAGGCTAATTTTACCATTTATGCTGCTGATAAAAAATGGATGTACAATTCATCAAGCAATTATTCTAAATCGGCAAATAACCCATTAATAGGAACAGAACTTACAGGGAAAGTAACCCTGGTTTGTAATAACAATCAATATCAAATTAATTAAGGTAATTAACAGGCTCGTCACTCTGAACTTGTTTCAGAGTCTTTCTTAACAAGATAGATGCTGAAATAAATTCAGCATGACGATTTTTAGAAGTTTATCTTAAAATCCTATAATCATATAAATCCGAACCCTATGGATAATAGAGTGAAAAAAGCGCTAAGCGCCTCAATAAATAAATACGCTGAAGTATCAGCAATCTCGGCTGGTAATTTCGAAAATGAATTGGTTACGGCCTTCGAATCGGATGTTAATTTTTTAGATAAAGTGGCTGCTTTCGATGCCGTTTTTGATGTTCATCCAAAGTTTGAAGAATTAAGAGAAGTGTTTTTCGATTTGTTGATGGTAAATTTCTTCAGCAGTGATGTGCAAAAACTCGAAGATGATTACCTGGAAAGTGAGGAATGGGCAAATATTGAAGAAGAAACTATTGATAGAGGAACTGAGCTTTTAAATCTGTTACTTTACATTAAAGAATGCCATGATGAGGAATTGGAACCTGAATTGGGCGATTTCCTTAAAGAATTTTTATTGGTTGAAGACGATGAGTTTCAGGATGAATTTGAGATTTACGAAGAATTGATCAGCAATCAGCAATTGGCAGAAAGCAGTGTTGAAGAAATTTGTAAAACTACGGCAACCTTAAACATCAGTGAAGAGATGCAGGAGCTTTTTGTTCCTTTTATGACTTTTTTCCTTGATGTTGAGGGTAGTATAGAAACCACGAAAGAATTAATTCAATACAGCAGTAACAAAGCTTTTGATACAGCATCTTATGTATTGATTACAACGATTAACAACTAACCTAAACTAAATTATGGAAAACAAAAGTGTTTTAATCTCCAAATTATCCATGAAAAATGGATTAATGCTTGCTGCAGTTTCAGTAGTAATTTCTCTCACAATGCATTTTATTGATCCTGTTTTAATATATACCAGTTTTCTCACTCAAGTCGGAGTGTTTGTTTTGTTCATAGCTTTACTTGTAGTTGTGGGGATCAATATCCGGAAGGAGATTGGTGGATTTTGGACTTTTGGAGAGGCTTTTAAATCTTTCTTAATCATTGCTTTAATTTTGTCGATAACAGCAACATTGTACAATGTAGTTCTAATGAAGTTTATTGATCCTGATTTGCCGCAAAAAGCCGCAGTAGCTATTGAAGATGCACAAAGAGCGATGATGGAAAAATTTGGGATGGCAAGCGAGCAAATTGATGAAGCTATGGCAAAAGCCGGAAGCATGGAAGAAAAACTTCAGCCAACTTTCAAAAATGTGTTTACAAGTTTTGGAGTTTCATTGGCTTTATACGGTGTTATTTCATTGATTTTAGCTGCGATTCTTAAGAAAAATCAACCTATGGTATTTAATACACTCCCAAAAGAGGAAAGTTAAAATACATGTGTATAAAATGTATAACGTGCAGGTTTTATCATTTAATTTGATGAAATTTGCACGTTTTAATTTGTAATAGAATTTGAGCGGGGAAATCTCAATACTCAAATCTCAATACTCAAATCTTTAAATGGATATATCAATTGTAGTACCTTTATATAACGAAGATGAATCACTGCCAGAATTAACGGCATGGATTGCTAAAGTGATGAATGAAAATAATTTCAGTTATGAGATTATTTTGGTTGATGATGGCAGTACGGATACATCCTGGGAAGTTATAGAATCTTTAAAGCTACAAAACGATGCCATAAAAGGAATTAAATTCAGAAGAAATTATGGTAAATCTGCAGCTCTTAATGTGGGTTTCGAAGCTACAAAAGGCGACGTAGTAATTACCATGGATGCTGATTTGCAGGATAGTCCTGATGAGATACCGGAACTTTATCGACGCATAAAAGAAGAAAAGCTTGATCTGATCTCCGGTTGGAAAAAGAAACGTTACGATCCCATTACCAAAACAGTTCCTACAAAATTATTTAATGCAGCCACCCGCAAAATGAGCGGAATCGAGTTGAATGATTTCAATTGTGGGTTAAAAGCCTATCGAAGTGATGTGGTAAAAACAATAGAGGTTTATGGTGAGATGCACCGCTATATTCCGGTAATTGCAAAATGGGCAGGATTTAAAAAAATATCAGAACAAGTTGTTGAGCATAGAGCCCGTAAATACGGAACTACAAAATTTGGTTTCAGCAGGTTTATCAATGGTTTTTTAGATTTATTATCGATATTCTTTGTTGGCAAATTTGGCAAACGACCAATGCATTTTTTTGGCTCCTTAGGTGTTTTAAGTTTTTTGATCGGAACTTTTATGGCACTTTGGATGATCGGCGAAAAGCTTTATCATATAGCTGCCCACATTAGCTATAAAAGAGAAATTACAGATCAACCACTATTCTACATTGCATTGGTTGCCATTATTGTAGGTTCTCAAATGTTTTTAACTGGCTTTGTAGCGGAGTTGGTTACCCGTAATGCAACAGAAAGAAATCAGTACCTAATAGAAAAGAGGGTATAAGGTGTACGGTTTAAGGCGTAAGGTTTTTTGCGCCAAGGCCATTCACCTTTTACCTTCAACCTTTTACCTTTAAAGACATGTTTTTCTCTATCATAATCCCTCTTTATAATCGTCCGCAGGAAATAGACGAGCTCTTAAATACCTTAACCAAACAAACTTATTTGCAGTTTGAGGTTTTGGTTATAGAAGATGGCTCTAAAAATGATGCAAAAAGCATTGTAGAAAGCTATGCCAATAAACTCGATGTAAAATATTTCTTCAAAGAAAACGAAGGGCAGGGGTTTACACGTAATTTTGGTTTTGAAAGAGCTAAGGGCGATTATTTTGTAATTTTCGATTCAGATTGCTTAATTCCGGCAAATTATCTGGAAGTTGTAAAAAACTATCTATATGAGCATCATTTAGATGCCTATGGCGGACCAGATGCAGCACATAAAACTTTTACCCCTGTTCAAAAGGCCATCAGTTATGCCATGACTTCGCCATTTACAACCGGCGGCATCCGTGGAAATAAAAAACATATCGGTCAGTTTCATCCACGTAGTTTTAACATGGGGGTTTCAAGGCAGGTGTGGGAAAAGGTTGGAGGTTTTATTTTAACCCGATTGGGAGAGGATATCGAATATAGCATTCGTATTCACGAAAATGGATTTAAAATAGGTTTAATCCCCGATGCTAAGGTTTATCATAAAAGAAGAACCAGTTTTAGTCAGTTTTATAAGCAATTACACTTTTTCGGTAGGGCAAGGATTAATATTTATAAACATTTCCCTTCTGAGTTAAAATTGGTGCATTTTTTTCCTGCAGTATTTACTTTAGGAATCGCATTTACAATATTTTGTAATTTTTTCTATTGGCCATTGGGTTTTATCTGCAATTTTTTTCTGTTACTTTATTTTTTGTTGATATTTTTTCACTCCTGGTCGGTAAATAAATCGTTAAAAGTTGCATTTTTGAGCATTATATCTTCATTTATCCAATTAACCGCTTATGGTTTAGGTTTTATGCAGGATTTTATTAAAAGAGTGGTATTTAAACAGCAATGATCAATTATTTAAAAGAAAGTACTTTCGCCGTTAATGAAGTGATTCAGAAGGCATGGGGCATTACCAAAAAACATTATTTCTCTATAGCTACGCTATGTTTTTTAATGTTTATTACGGCAAGTGCATCCAGTTTAATGGCATTTTTTATTAAGGATGTAAGTAAAGTATTAAGCGTTTTGATGGTTTTCATTTTCATCATGTTTTACTTTACCATTAATCTTTCACTGTTTAAATATATTTTTCATTTAATGGATGATGAAGAGCAGGATGTTAAAATTGTGGATACCTTACCAACCCGCCAACAGATCATCAGGTTTTTGATTGCAACTTTGTACTTCATTGGCTGTATTTTCGGCGTTTACCTGGTTGTAATTCTTGTCGCTTTCCCTTTTATCTATACAGGAATTAATGTAAGCATCGTGAAGAATGTAGCCATATCGGTAGGCATTATTGCCATTTTTATAACCTGGTTAAGAATCTCTTTCTTCCCGTTTTTTATTATTGATAAGGATGCAAAACCTTTTGAGTCGATTAAACTGAGTTTAGCAACTACAAAAGGGAATTTCACGAAAATATTACTGCTTTTAGTTATTTTAGGAGGAGGGTATTTACTATACCTTTTGCTAAACTATTTGCAATGGCCAATGATTGCTTTTGTGTTCAATATCCTAAGCTCGTTTATCATTGTACCTTTGTCGAGTGTAGCCTTGACGGTTGCCTATCGAAAAATGACGGATGAATATAAAGGAGATCAGCATCCGGATATTTTACACAATATTGTTTAAGCCCCCAAGCCCCTGAATCGGGAGTTATAAATCGAAAGAAAAAGAATGGCGAAACATAATAACGGTAGAAAGGAAAAGCCCCTGTAGGGGTTTGAGACTTGGTTATGGGACTAAAAGCAGCATTAAGTAAACCATTTGCGGCATTCGTGGTTTGGCAAATCAACAAATGGAAAAATAATGCCGTTGACGCTCAAAATAAGATACTTAAAAATCTGGTTAGAGATGCAGCGCAAACTGTATTTGGAAAAGACCATCATTTCGCTGAAATAAAAAGTTATTCTGATTTTAAAAAGTATGTTCCCATATGTGATTATGAAGGTATAAAGCCTTATATGGATCGGGTTGTTGCAGGTGAAACTGATGTGCTTTGGAAAGGTAAACCATTGTACTTTGCAAAAACATCGGGCACAACTTCCGGAGTAAAATATATTCCGCTTTCTAAAGAATCGATGCCTGAGCATATAAAAGCAGCTCGTAATGCTATTTTAACTTATATAAATGAAACTGGAAAAGCGGATTTTGTAAATGGCAAAATGATATTCCTGCAGGGAAGTCCTGTTTTAAGCTTAAAGAATGGAATTCATATTGGTCGCCTTTCGGGGATTGTAGCGCATCACGTTCCGGGGTATTTGCAGAAAAACAGATTACCCTCATACGAAACCAATTGTATTGAAGATTGGGAAGAAAAAGTTGAGGCCATAGTAGATGAAACCATTCAGGAAAACATGACTTTGATTTCTGGAATCCCACCTTGGGTTCAGATGTATTTCGATAAATTATCGGAAAAATCAGGAGGAAAAAAGATTGCGGATATTTTCAGAAACTTCAGTTTATTTATTTACGGAGGTGTAAATTTCGAACCTTATCGAGCTAAAATTGAGCAAAGTATAGGTAAGAAAATCGATTCGATTGAAACTTATCCGGCATCAGAAGGCTTTATTGCCTATCAGGATTCGCAAAAAGATAAAAGTTTGCTTTTGCTTGCTGATGCAGGCATTTTCTATGAATTTATTCCTGCTGAAGAGTACCATAACGATCATCCGACAAGGTTATCTCTGGCAGAGGTAGAACTGGATAAAAATTATGCTTTAATCCTGAATACGAATGCAGGTTTATGGGGATATAGTATTGGCGATACAGTTAAATTCGTTTCAAAAAATCCATATAAAATTGTCGTTACTGGTCGCATTAAACATTTTATATCTGCATTTGGAGAGCATGTGATCGGAGAAGAAGTAGAACATGCACTTTTGACTGTGGCAAATGAAGAAAATGTAGAGATTACAGAATTTACGGTTGCACCACAGGTTAATCCGAAAGAAGGATTGCCCTATCATGAATGGTTTATTGAATTTTCCTCAGCACCGAAAGATTTGATTGCATTTAGCAAAAAGGTAGATAAGGCTTTGCAGAAGAAAAATATTTACTATTTTGACCTGATTGAAGGAAACATTTTACAGCCATTAATTATCCGTATTTTGCAAAAAGATGCATTCGTAAATTATATGAAAAGCGAAGGGAAACTTGGCGGACAAAATAAAGTTCCTCGATTAAGCAATGATAGGAAACTGGCAGATGCTTTGGAGAAATATATTGTTTAATTGTTTTATTGTTAAATTGTTGGCAGGTGTTCCATTGTTTCAATTTGTATTTTCATGAAAGAAAATTTGAATTGAATTAACAATTGGTTCGTGAGGACACGAACCAAGGCGATTGGAATGTTGAATAGTTGTATTGTCAGATGTTATTTGTCTGATAGTCAATAGATAAAAATGATGCTGGATGATATCATCCAACACTACGAAAAAAGGTTTTGTCATCCTGAGGAACGAAGGATCTCCTTTTGCTTAGGTTGATTTGGCTCGGTTCGTATCCTCAGGAAACGAAATTTGAATTAACAATTGGTTCGTGGAAATACGAATCAAGGCAGTTGAAAAGTTTATTGTGTTTAGGTATTGAACATTATAACATTTCAACTTTATAACATTGCAATAAAGATTTGAAAAACATAACCATATTAGGTTCTACAGGAAGTATAGGTACCCAGGCGCTCGAAGTTATTCGGGATAATCCTGTCATTTTTAATGTTTCCGTATTATCTGCACTCAGCAATTCAGAATTACTCATTCAACAGGCCATAGAATTTAAACCTGATGTTGTGGTAATTTGTGATGAAAATAAGTACATCGAAGTTAAAAATGCTTTATCTGCTTACAACATAAAGATTTTGGCGGGAGAAGAGGCATTAACCGAGGTTGCTGTTCATTCACCAAGTGATATTGTATTAACGGCACTAATGGGCTCAGTAGGTTTGAAACCAACGATTGCTGCGGTTAATGCAGGTAAAAACATCGCTTTAGCTAATAAAGAAACCCTGGTTGTAGCAGGCGAATTGATTACTCAACTCGCAGCAGCACATCAGGTTAAAGTTCTTCCGGTAGATTCAGAACATTCGGCAATTTTTCAATGCCTGGTGGGAGAGGAGCAAAACGAAATAGAAAAGATTTATCTTACCGCATCGGGCGGACCATTTTTGGGTAAGGATATAAACTTTCTTTCGGGGGTAAAAAAGGAACAGGCTTTAAAACATCCCAATTGGGTGATGGGTGCCAAAATCACTATTGATTCTGCTACTTTAATGAATAAAGGGCTGGAAGTTATTGAAGCCAAATGGCTTTTTAATCTGGATACAGACCAGATTGACGTAATTGTTCATCCCCAATCTATCATTCATTCCATTGTTCAGTTTACAGATGGTTCAATGAAAGCCCAAATGGGTGTTCCGGATATGAAACTGCCCATTCAGTATGCTTTAACTTATCCCGACAGGCTAAAAAACAATTTTAAACGTTTTAATTTCCTGGACTATCCGAATTTTAGCTTTCAAAAGGCGGATCTGGAAACGTTCAGAAATTTAGGCTTAGCTTTTGCATCTTTAAGAAAAGGTGGAAATATGCCATGTATTTTAAATGCAGCAAATGAGGTAGTTGTGGAAGCATTTTTGAATAATAAAATTGGTTTCCTACAGATGAGCAATGTTATAGAAAGGTGTATGGAGGAAATTAAATTCATAGAGAAGCCACAATTAAACGATTATTTAGAAACTGACAAACATAGCCGTATCTTAGCGGCCGAATTAGTAACAAAAAGAATATTTTAACATCTAACATAAAAATTTTATAAGAGAATATGAATGGATTGATTATGGCGGGGCAGTTGCTGCTCGGATTGTCTATATTGGTAATATTGCACGAATTGGGACATTTTTTGGCAGCAAGGGCATTTGGTATTAAAGTAGAAAAGTTTTATCTGTTTTTTGACGCATGGGGTTTTAAACTTTTTAGTTTCAAAAAAGGCGACGTAGAGTATGGAGTTGGATGGCTACCATTGGGTGGTTATGTAAAGATTGCCGGGATGATTGACGAGAGTATGGATACTGAGCAAATGGCACAACCTGCTCAGCCCTGGGAATTTCGGTCCAAACCTGCCTGGCAGCGCCTAATTGTAATGTTAGGTGGTATCATTGTGAATGTCATTGTTGGTATTGTTATTTTCTGGATGCTGACTTTCAAATACGGAGAAACCTTTACGCCAAATAGTGCCGTAATTCATGGTATCCAGGTGGGTAAGGTGGCATCAGATATCGGTTTAAAGAATGGTGATAAAATCTTAGCCATTAATGGCAACAAAGTTTTAAGATTCGAAGAGTTAAAAAGCTCTAAGGTTTTGATGGGGAATACCACTTTAACGGTTATTCGTGGAGATAAAACCATTGAAATTAAAGTTCCCGATGATTTCTTAAACAAAGTTGCCGATGGCAAAAGCCTTTTCGTAGAACCCAGATATACAGCGACAGCTGATAGTTTAATGGCCGGATATGGTGCTATAAAAGCCGGAATGAAATCCGGTGATAAAATAAAGGCCGTAGATGGCATTCCGGTTACTTTTCAGGATGAGGTTAAACCTTTAGTGGTTAAGAAAAAAGGTAAAACAGTCGCCCTAACAATTGATAGAAAAGGACAACCTCTACAATTAAATGTTGCTGTAGACACCGCCGGTGCAATTGGTTATTATCCAAAATTCGACGAGATTAAGCGAGAAACAATTACTTATGGCTTTTTTGCCGCACTTCCTATAGGTGCGAATATGGCCTGGAGCACTTTTGCAGATAATGCAAAAGGCATTGGTAAAATGATCACCGGTAAGGTGAGCGCACGTAACATCAGCAGCCCGATAGGTATTGCTAAAGTTTATGGCAGTACATTCGATTGGATTAAATTCTGGACTTTAACCGGTTTAATTTCGATGGCACTGGCTTTTATGAATTTATTGCCAATTCCAGGTTTGGACGGAGGTCATGTGGTATTTCTTTTAATTGAGATGATTCAACGTAAACCCGTTAGCGAAAAGGTATTGGAAAAAGCGCAAATTGTTGGCTTTGTTCTTTTGATCAGTTTAATGGTGTTTGCTTTTGGTAATGATATTTTAAAAATATTCGGTAAGTAAAACCAAATTTATATAATTGCCGCAGATACATGGAGTTGGACAAATCAATTCAAGTATCTGCGGCTTTTTAATTTACACCCAATATGAGCGAAAAAAAACAACAGCCTGATTACTTTGAATTTTATGAATTGCCTGTTCAATTCAATCCGGATATGAATGCCATAAAAGCAAAATTCTACGCTTTCAGTAAAAAATATCACCCGGATTTTTATGCCAATGAAGCTGAAGAAAAACAACTGGAGGTTTTAGATTTATCAACTCTGAATAATAAAGCTTATCAGGTTTTAAGTCATCCGAATAAACGATTAAAATACGTTCTGGAATTAAAGGGAATTGTTGAAACGGATGAAGGTTATCAGTTGCCGCAATCTTTTTTAATGGAGATGATGGATGTAAATGAAGCTTTGATGGATTTAAAATTTGAACCCGATGCTGAAAAACTAAGCCAGGTAAACTCGGATGTTAATGCAATTGAAAAGCAATTGGAAGAGGAATTAAATCATCTTACCAAACGGTTTGATGAAAATCCTAAGGATGCCGAAAATATATTATTGTCTATAAAAGATGTTTATTATCGCCAAAAATACATCAACAGAATCCGGGAACACTTGCCGAAAAAGTAACCCATTTTTCAGTATTTTATCTTTTCGCCTTCCTTAGTGTCCTCTGTGAAAAACTCTGTGCGGTTAAAATTTTGTGCGGTTAAATAAACACAGACACAAAATTGTCAAATCATTTTTTAGTTTTTGATTGCGAATCGCTTTGTTTTACTTTCGGACAAAAATCAGATCATGAACAATTCTATTTCTCTATTTCGTAAAGTCGCTGTTGCAGAAGGTATTTCTTATCTGCTTTTGTTATTTATAGCCATGCCCTTAAAATATTTTGCTGATATGCCTCTGGCTGTAAAATATACCGGTTGGGCTCATGGTCTGTTGTTTATTTTATATGCTGCACTATTGGTTATGGTATGGCAAGAGCAAAAATGGAAATTTGGCAAGGCGGCCTTAATATTCTTAGCTTCGTTATTGCCTTTTGCTCCTTTTATTGTGGATAGGAGACTGAAAGATGAGCAGCCTAAAAATGTAAGTAGCAGTATTTAAAATGGTTATAAGATTATTTTAAATCTAATCGAAAATAATTTGTGATTTAGCCTTTCGTTATATACATTTGCAGCCCCGTCCAATACAAATGCCCGGATGGCGGAATTGGTAGACGCGCTGGTCTCAAACACCTGTGGGAAACCGTGCCGGTTCGACTCCGGCTCCGGGTACTAACCGGGATCAAACCCAATTTGATTAAGGATTGCTTCTCAAAAAGCAGTCCTTTTTCTTTGATTTTCAGTAAGTTATCATGAAATGAAGGGTCGTGAAAGCGGTTCTAAATGCTCCATCACCCCATGTCAGGTTATCTTTGAACACCCCTCTAGTCAGTGTTTGCTTCTGTGTGATATTACCCTTGTCATAAATATCGTGTAGTCTTGATAGAAATGGTGATATCCTTTCGATTATATCGCTATCATTGTTTAATCTGCTAAGTTGACTTCCATTTATTTCAGATTCTAGGATTGCTTTATCTTGCTTGAACTTTTTAAACCGGGTCTGATATATTGAACTTTCAATTTCATATTCATTTAATCTTTCTTCTAGCCAGAATATTTTTTTCATTAAGATTTTACAGTTCTTTTGCAAGATACTCTATAGTCATTTTCGGCCCTGACGTACTAGACTAGTGCAATCGATTGTTCGTATTGTAACTTATTTATGCAATCGATTGTAAATGTAATAACCTTTATTTATTTTTATCAAATTAACTGTTAAAAAGACAGTTAATTTTCTGCAGATAATTAGGTGATAGGACTAGGATGTGAATTTTTGGTATCACTAGAGTTGCTTGGCCAATTTAAAGCGGAAGTATACAGTGATGAAATACCAAATAGAAACCAAATATAATTTAATAATGCAATGTGTATGAGAAATATCCTGACGATGATGGCTATCGTCTTTTATTTTGTGATGACCGGACAGTTATATGCACAATCAAATGCTGACGGTGGGGGAGCCTTTGCTTCCGGGAAATATCGAAATCTATTTAAAGAGGGTGGGCACTCTGATAAAAAAATCAAAGAAAAAATAGAAGCAGCCTACCAACAGCTTTTTTATGGAGATACAACAACCCAAGCCATATATTTTCCTGCGGGTAAGAATGAGCGTGGTGCCCTGGCATACATCAGTGATGTGTTACACAATGATATTAGGTCAGAAGGGATGTCTTATGGTATGATGATCGCAGTTCAATTGAATAAAAAGGCAGATTTTGATGCGCTGTGGAATTATGCTATGAGCTATATGTACATTAGTTCAAAAGATCATCCTTCAGAAGGCTATTTTTCATGGTCATTAAAGCGGAATGGACAACCAAATGAAGAAACTCCGGCGCCTGATGGCGAAGAGTATTTTGTAACAGCACTTTATTTTGCATCTGGGCGTTGGGGTAATGGCAAGGGGATCTACAATTATCATGAGTGGGCCAACCGCATTCTGAGTACGATGCGTCATCATCCACCCAAAACCGGGATGACGAAATTTGGACAAAGGAGTATAGGTTCAATGATGAATGAAGACCATAAAATGATCCGCTTTGTTCCAGGAATTGGACGCAATAATTTTACAGATCCCTCATACCATCTTCCGCATTTTTATGAGCTATGGTCGAGATGGGGCCCTGTAGAAGACAGGTCATTCTGGCAAGCTGCAGCAGACAGTAGTCGGATATTTTTTGTTAAGTCTACTAACAAGATTACAGGTTTAGCTCCTGATTACGCGAATTTTGATGGATCACCACGTTCTACCCGTAACGGTGGGCATTCTCAGGATTTTTCTTATGATGCCTGGCGTACAGCGGGAAATTGGTCTGTAGATTGGGCCTGGTTCCGAAAGGCTCCACAAGCACAGGTATTGAGTGATCGTATACAGGCTTTTTTTGCAGCCCAAGGATTAGATAAATACGGCTGTCAGTATACGCTTGATGGTCAGACCTTAATTAATTCAAGGCATGCAAGTGGCTTAGTCGCCACAAATGCTGTAGCAAGCCTGGCGGCTACAAAACCACTTGCCAGAAACTTTGTTGATGCATTGTGGAATACCCCGGTTCCTCAGTCTTTAGGAGAACGTTATTACGATGGGTTGTTATATCTGATGGGCCTGATGCATTGTGGGGGGAAATACCGGATCTATCCTCCTCGATAAGAACGGAACATTGCTTATTAGTTTTAAAAGTAAATATCTACGTGCGGCCTTTTTATCGATCTCAATGGTATTTATTAGATTGTCGCCTTTGGTATGATTAAATGCGTGGTACATAAGCGCTAGTTTTTTTGAACATCTGTCCTATAAGTTTTGCGATATGTGCCCATACCATTCTTGCTTAAATGTTTGTTTTGTGAACCGATCGTGAATTTGTAAGAAAATTTAACACTGTAAATTATATGGATTAGGCCCAAACCAATCCCAAGCTTACTTTAAAGATTGATGATGATAATGTTGTGGCAAGTCCAATTTTATATGGACTACCTGAGCATTTTGGCGGAACGATATTTGTCATTTAGTCCTATTGTCATTAAACGATTTTGACCGGTTTAGGGTAAATTAAAAATAATGATCAAGTTATGAAATTGTTAAGGCAATTCTTGCTCTTTGGAGGATTAATAAGTTTTCTAACCCATGAGGCAAAAAGTCAAAATCCACTCATCGTAAACCAGTTTACGGCTGATCCTTCAGCAAGGGTTTTTGGTAACACCATGTATGTATACCCATCGCATGATATTCTGGCAAGTCCAGGACATGGACGCATAGGCTGGTTCTGTATGGCGGATTACCATGTTTTCTCCTCAGTAAATCTTACAGATTGGAAAGATCATGGAGTAATCCTTAGTCAGCAAAAAGTACCTTGGGCAGATTCTGCTGCTTATAGTATGTGGGCTCCCGATTGTATCTATAGAAATGGAAAATATTTTTTTTATTTTCCTACGATTGCAAAAGGGCAAGGCAAGGGCAAGGGATTTACTATTGGGGTGGCGGTAGCAACTAAACCTTATGGGCCATTTATCCCCCAGCAAGAGCCAATTAAAGGCGTACATGGAATAGACCCTAATGTATTTATTGATAAGGATGGGCAGGCTTATCTATACTGGGCACAAGGGGCTATTTATGCAGCTAAATTGAAAGACAATATGCTGGAACTGGCCACAGAACCCCAAATACTTAGTGATCTTCCTAATAAGGGTCTTAAAGAAGGACCATATTTGTTTGAACGCAAAGGAATTTATTATTTAACCTACCCACATGTAGAGAATAAAATAGAGAGATTGGAGTATGCTGTTGCGAATAATCCCTTGGGACCTTTTAAGTTTAAAGGTGTCATTATGGACGAATCGACATCAGAATGTTGGACAAATCATCAATCAATTGTTGAATTTAAGAAACAATGGTATCTGTTTTATCATGATAATGACTTGTCGCCACATTTTGACAAGAACAGGTCTATAAGAGCAGATAGCTTATTCTTTAATCAGGACGGCACTATCCGAGAGGTAATTCCTACGTTAAGGGGGATAGGGATTAGTCTGGCTACAAAAGAAATCCAGATCGATCGGTACAGCGCCATTAGCAATGGAGTATCGGTTGATTTTGTAGATTCCCTCGATCGGATGAAAGGCTGGAAAGTAACTTTAGATAAGCACAATGCTTGGATACGATATAATAAAGTCAGTTTCGAAACAACGAAACCAAAATATATGAGCGTGAGGGCAAATTTTAGTAATGGCAGTATTTTAGAGATACATGCCGACAGTAGCAATGGTCCTTTGATCAGTTGCGTTGAACTGGGAAAGCTCAATGCCTGGAGTTTGATAAAAACCCGGTTGACGAACTCTCCGGTCGGAATACACGATCTGTTCATTGTTTTGAAAAATGGAAATCCTTGTGAATTGGATTGGATTCGTTTTGAGTAAGAAAACTGTCGTTAATCTATAACAAATTAAATAAGGGTACACACATATCTTGCAAACTATCGAAGTAATCTTATATCATATATTGATGCTGCTTTTTTTCAATTGAGGATGTGATTTTATTTTACTCGACACAAATCAGGCGCGTGCATAGGTTTTAATTATTTCATCATAGAAAAAAGAAGTTATTTGAAAGTATTTGTCGGATGTAAATGTTAATTGGATTTTCTGATCGAATATTTTTTCAGAAATGCTGATCAATAACGCTTTTTGCTAATGCTATAAACAAATTGAACATTTATTCTATGATTTTATTGAAACGTGCTCAACTTGTTTGTTGATACCGTACACATTTGTATTGTACCGGCACTTAATAAGAAAGCCATAGAAATAGCTAGTCAAATATCAAATAAATATGTTCGTATTACCATTTGAGGAAAAAGTCAAATAATATTAATCAAAATATACTAATGGTTAGTTTTTCATGGTGAGGGGAAGCGGTATGTTCTCCATTTCCACCTCGCCAATGAAATAAATATTTACCAATAAATAATGAATTACCTTTAAGTTAAACAATCCATGAGAAAAATAATTTCACTCCTGCTATTGCTTTCTGCAAACATCCTTCATGCCCAGATCAAATTAATAAATCCAATAATGGCCGGTTTTTATCCCGACCCAAGCATAACCCGGGTTGGCGATGATTATTATCTTGTGAACTCGACCTTTGCCTACTTCCCGGGAATACCCGTTCTTCATAGCAAGGACCTAAAGAATTGGAAACAGATTGGTAATGTGATCGAAAGACCTTCGCAAATGAATTTCCTTGGCGACCAGACATCCAGGGGATTATTTGCCCCATCAATAAACTACTGGAAAGGCACCTATTATGTAACCTGTACACTTATTGACAGAAAGGGAAATTTTGTTGTTACCGCTAAAGACCCGGCGGGGCCATGGAGCGACCCGGTATGGTTGCCACAGGTTAAAGGAATTGATCCTTCGCTATTTTTTGATACCGATAAGGCTTATATCGTTTATAATAATGATGCGCCTGGCAATCGGCCCCTTTACCCTGGGCATCGCACAATAAGAACCTTTGAATTTGATCCCGTTCAGCTTAAAGTAATAGGAGATGAAATCCAATTGGTAAACGGAGGAGTTGATATTAGCAAAAAACCGGTATGGATAGAAGGTCCTCATATTTTTAAACGTCAGCAATATTATTATCTATGTGCTGCTGAGGGAGGTACCTCGGTTAACCACTCGCAGGTCGTTTTCAGAAGCGCTTCGCCAACTGGCCCATATGTACCATATGAACATAATCCGATACTTACCCAAAGAAATTTAGACCCGAACAGAGAACACCCGATTACTTCCGCGGGTCATGCGGAACTGGTAGAGGGCCCAGATGGAAAAACCTATGCGGTCTTTCTGGCAGTAAGGCCTTATGAAGGGAATTTTTATAATACCGGTAGGGAAACTTTTATTGCACCAGTAAAATGGCAAGACGGATGGCCAATCATCAATCCAGATAAACAGGGTATTGAATACACTTATCAGGCGGATTTTAAAGAGGTAAAACAGAAAGATGCTAATCCTACCAGTGGGAATTTTGCCTACCGAATCAAATTTGAAGATAAACTCGCTCCTGAATTATTGTTTCTCCGTACACGGGATACCTCCTGGTATAAGCTCGATAAAGGTTCTGGTCTGACCATGAACCTTAAGGCCGAGACCTGCATGGGGAAAGGAAATCCTGCTTTCATAGGAAAACGACAACAGCACCAAAATGCAGTGGCGATAACCGAATTGAGTTTCAATACCAACAAGGATAATGAAAAGGCAGGACTGCTTATCTTTCAGGGAGAAAATAACTTTTATTATATCTGTAAATCCACCGACCAGGGAAAGCCCGTGGTACAGCTCTATAAAGGGAACTCTACCTTACAAAAAATGGAATTGGTTACCCAAACACCAATTAAGGACACAAAGCTTCAGTTAAAGATTGAGGCAAAAGCGGCGCAATACGATTTTTACTATTCCATCCCAGGAAAAAAATGGAATTTATTGAAGAAAGATATGGATGGAAAGTTCTTGAGTACTGAAACAGCCGGGGGCTTTGTTGGTTCGCTTTTCGCTCTGTATGCAACTTCTTCCGGAGTGGACTCAAAGAATAGTGCCCGGTTCTCCTGGATTGATTATTCAGGTAATGATGAAGTGTATCATAGCAAATAGGATAATGGAAACCTTGGGGGCATACTACCTGAGAAGATCTCGGTTATACCTTGACATTAATATATGCTAATTTGAAAACATCTTTGTTTAATGGATTTATTATCATTTTACCGGAACAGGCAAATAAAGCACGTATTGGATTAACAAATGCGAACAGGATATGGCCGAAATGGCAAATATCCGCTCATTAGACTTTACCTAAAGATTGCTTTTGTAAATCCAATACTCTTAATTCCCTAAGCTGCGGTTTTTTGTGGTTGATTATATCGGACACCCTCTTGGAATGTAAACTCGGCAATTCTTTACTAAAAGAAAATATAATACCCTACATTTAGAAAATATTTTACGAAAATTCTAAAAATAGACTTAAATTAGTGGTTTAAGCCATTGAGTTTTCAAAGCTTCTAACCAAACATAATTATTCTTAGCTTATACAGCTACTCTTGCTATGATAGTAAAAACCCTGAAATACTTAATCATCATCGCTTTAGTTGCATTTAAAGCAATCGATTGCATTGCTTATGATGGAGGTTTGAAATTCATGAATTTGAGTAGTAAAGATGGGCTTTCATCCAACACGGTCAATGATATTCTGAAAGATCGATTTGGTTTTATGTGGTTCGCTAGTGATGATGGATTGAATAAATTTGATGGAAAGACCTTTACCACCTACAGGCACAACGATACTAATCCATCCAGCATCATATCCAACGAAATTTTGGATTTATACGAAGATGAAAAAGGCGATTTATGGATTTCAACCGGAAATGGACTATGTTTTTATAATCGCAAAACGGATTCTTTTATAGATTACAGTACTAAGCGTAACGGTTCCATATTATCAGTTTGTAAGGATGATTTTGGTAATATCTGGGTAGCTGGGTACGATGGTTTATTAATATTGGATGTAAAAACGAAAAAGTTTTTGCCTTTGGTTCTGGATCCGGTTTATAAATCTGTTACCTATCGGCCGGTATATAGCTTATTCAAAGACAGAAAAGGACGAATGTGGCTGGGTGCAAATGATGGTTTGTATTTGTATCTGCCGAAACAAAAATCCTTTACCCATTTTACTCATGATAACAATAATGCAAACAGTATTGTAGATGATGCAGTGAAAAGTATAACTGAAGATGCTAAAGGAAATCTCTGGATTGGAACAGCGAATGGATTGAGCATGATGCAGACTGATTGCAAAGGCTTTAAAAATTACAAACATAGCCCTTATGATTTGACTTCCTTGAGTAGTAACATTATTTATGCAATAGCCTCTGATTCTGACGGGAAGATGTGGATCGGAACAGAAGAAGGACTTAACATCCTGGATCCTGAAAATGGAAAAACGATGCGCGTGAACCGCAGTGCTCGAGATATTTACAGCCTCGTTGGTAAATCCGTGAGAAACATATTCATTGATAAGCAGGGTATTTATTGGGTAGCAACATTTAGGGGAGGTATAAATAAATATGATAAGAATCTGCCATTTTTCAATCTATGGCGAAGTAATCCTTATGATTTAAGTGCACCAGTAGTTACTTCATTTGTTCCTGCAGGTAAAAATAAGATATATGTCGGATCTGATGGAGGGGGCTTAAGCCTTTTTGATATTGACAAGGGAACATTTAGTCATATTTCAATGGCAGATATAAAAGGTGGTGACAAACTCTCTATCCTGGCCATGGAGAAAGTGAATGACGAAATTTGGATGGGAACATTTTTAATGGGTGTAATAGTGATCGACACTAAAAGTGGTTTGACTAAGCAATTGAAAAAGAGAGATGGTACTAATTACTTAAGTGGAAATGATGTTTTCTGCATCAAAAAAGATAGTAGAGGGAATGTATGGTTAGGCACAAATGGGCAGGGGGTTGATCGATACGATGTTTTGAAGAAAACATTTACTCATTTTAACGCAAATGCCAGTGGTAAAAATAAGTTAGAGTTGAACGGCTATATACGATCAATCGAGGAAGATAGTCAGGGAAACATATGGATTGGTTCCAGCGGATCAGGTCTGGCAGTTTATGACCCGGTAAGTGGTTATTCCCGGGTTTTCAACAAAAACAACAGTACACTGCCAAACGACATTGTAACAACAATTCACATCTCCAAAAATGGCGTGGTTTGTATCGGTACTGCCGGCGGGGGATTAACTTTTTACGACCAAAAGAAAGCCAGGTTTTACACTTACTCGGAACAGGCTGGCTTAGCGAACGGTGTGATTTATAAAATACTTGAAAGTGATAATGGAAAGATCTGGGTAAGCACCAATAAAAGTATCAGTTGCTTCGATATCCAAACCAAAACATTTAAAAATTATTTTTCACACAACGGTGTACAACGCAGTCCTTTTGTTTTGGGTGCCGGGCTCAAGCTTGCAGATGGGACACTTTTTTTTGGTGGTGCCGATGGGATTAACTATGTTAATCCTGTTCAGTTGCACGCTAACATGAATGTTCCAAAGGTTGTACTAACCGATTTAAAAGTTGCAAACCAAAACGTTGTTCCCTCTAACAATTCACAAATAGAAGAGGATATATCTGTAGCCAAACGGGTTAATTTAACCTATAAACAAAATTTTTCACTAAGTTTTGCTGCCCTTAATTATACCTCACCGGAAGAAAACAGATATTTCTATAAACTTGAAGGTTTTGATAAGGATTGGAATAGTGTAGGGGCTATAAATAGTGCCGCATATACAAATCTGGATCCAGGAAAATATATTTTCAAGGTAAGGGCAGCCAGTGATGCCGGAGAATGGAGCACGCCAATAAAGAGCATCGAGATCTTTGTCAAACCTCCATTTTGGCTCACCTATTATGCATATGTAACCTATCTTTTAATAACCGCATCCCTTTTATGGTATATGCGTTATAGAGGGGTGAAGAAGCTTCGCTCCAAATTTGCCATTGAACAGGAAAAAGAGCAAATCAGGCGGGAGATGGAACAGGAACGGGTTGAGGCAGAACGGTTACGCGAGTTCGATCAATTAAAGATCAAGTTCTTAACCAATATCAGCCACGAGTTTCGTACACCAATCTCCTTAATAACAGGCCCGGTTGGGCAGTTGCTCCAACAAGAAACCAGTATGCCTAAGGTAAATCAGTTAAAAATGATTAGCAGAAACGCTAAAAGATTGCTTAACCTGGTTAACCAACTACTGGATTTTAAAAATATCAAACAACAAGAATTGAAACTGAATGCGAAAGAAGGCGATTTTATTGCGTTCTCACGTGAGGTTTGTGAATCGTTTAGGGATCTTGCCGAAAGAAAACAGATAAACTTTGAATTTAGAAGCACTGTCAAATTTTACTTCAGCTCATTTGATCACGATAAAATTGAGCGAATAATATTTAACATCTTATCCAATGCCTTTAAATTTACGCTAAAGGGGGGCGAGGTTTTGCTGAAAATTGATGAGATGCATGATAAAGATGGCTTAAAGGTTACGGTAAGCGATACTGGCATTGGAATTGAGAGGGGAGCCAGAGACAAGATCTTTGATCGTTTCCATCAACATCATGTAGATTCCGGAATTTTAAATCAGGGAAGTGGCATTGGCTTGTCCATAGTTAAGGAGTTTGTGCACCTACATAATGCATCAATTGAAGTGGAAAGCATAGTGGGGGAAGGGTCTATTTTTACGATCTACTTCCCATTTATAAAAATAGAGGACGACCTGATACCTGAAGATGACCTGATAGACGTTGTTGCTGCTAACTATTCAGATGCCGAAATTGATCATTACACTCCCGATCCGTCATTACCCGCTATTCTATTGGTAGAGGACAATGATGATTTTCGAGCTTATTTAAAAGAGTATCTAAAATATAGTTATAAGGTCATTGAAGCCATAAATGGAAAGGATGGATGGCAAAAGGTACTTTCCGCGCATCCAGAGCTGGTGATAAGTGATATAAGTATGCCAGAGATCAGCGGAGTGGAACTATGCAGAAAAATAAAATCAGATAAGAGAACAACCCACATTCCTGTATTACTGTTAACCGCATTGGCAGGAGAAGAAGATGAGCTTATGGGTCTAGAGAAAGGTGCCAATGATTACTTAACTAAGCCTTTCAATCTAGATATTCTCAACTTTAAGATTCGTAATTTACTGGAACTCAACAAGAGTTTGAAAAATACTTATTTAAAACGGATCAAATTAATTTCGCCAGAAGTAGAAATAGAATCTGAAAATGAAAAACTGCTGAACAAGGTTCTTCGATATATAGAGGAAAATCTCACCAATCCCAAATTATCTGTAGAAGATTTGAGCAGACATGTCGGAATGAGTCGTGGATCACTGTATACCAAAGTTTTGGAACTTACAGGAGAGAGCCCGGTAGAGTTCATTCGTTCTGTGAAGCTGGATAAGGCGGCTGTTTTGTTAGAGAAAAGTGACATGAATGTATCTCAGATTAGTTATTCTGTTGGCTTTGCTACCCCAAATTATTTTGCAAGGGCGTTCAAAGAAAAATTCGATATGCTGCCATCGTCATATATTGCCCGCAAACGAAGTGAACGGGATATTGACAAGCTTACCTAATATTGCTCATTTTTGATATAACCAGATATTGACGCTGTCAATCCGACAGGTATTGATCTAGCCCTTGATCATGTTCAATTTCCAATCTCTCTTGACCAGATGGTTTGGACTCGATTGAGCTTATAACGAAGAATTTCTTTACATCTACTGCAACCAATTCCCATTCAATGTAGCATAGGGCAAATTTGTCCCAGCAGACGAAAATTACATAAAACCCCCTTTTTATAAGTTTATTTTTATTTTAAGTTGTTGATATTCATGTATTTATGTTTTTTTGAACAAATAAGAGATGAATTTGTACAATTGTGCTATTTGTGTGCACAACTATCGATTACTTTAGAAAACTAAAATCGTACAACTTTTGGGCGTACGCATTATCTAACCAAACTATTTTTATGAGCAACAGCAAGTTCATCAATCCGAGGACATTATCCTATATAGGAAACAATAAGATCCCAGTCCTGAGCCATAGGCAACTATGTATTGATGTAGTATTCAATCAATTATACAACATTCTTTCACCGGAAATATTATAGCCAGTAGCAGCTTATGAAAGGGATGCGAGTTAAATACGCACTTTCAATAATAGGATAACATTTGTAATAATCATATAAACAACCTAACCAAATTAATTATGATAAGAAGAATACTGAAAAATATCAAAAACGATTACTGTAGTATTTTCAACAAAGTACCCCCAAAACAAGTAATCTACAGTTGTTGGCGATTAAACCAAGAAGCGCTAAATGATAAATCTGATTTCTACTCAAATGATTCAAATAATAAAAAAAAATACTGAAATGTGTAAAGAACCGGATTGCAAAAAAAGTTTAATAAGGCGTTCGTTGCCAAAAATTTCTTTCTCTATTATCATGTTTATGCTAATGATCAATAATGTTGTTGCACAGCAAAAGAGAATTGTAAAAGGAACAATCGTGGATGATAAGCAAAATCCACTTATAGGGGCCACTATAACAGTTAAGGGTACTAATATACGATCATTAACTAATGTTGATGGACGCTTTTCGATAGAAATGCCTAAAGACAAATCAACTATAACAGTGGCATATGTTGGCTTGGTAAGCAAAGATGTGTCTGTTAATGGAAAAGATGAGATAAAGGTGGTATTGGTAGATGATTTAGCGCAACTCAATGATGTGGTAGTGGTTGGTTACGGAACACAAAAGAAAGCTAGCGTGGTGGCAGCCATAGCCCAAACAACTGGCAAAGTGTTGGAGCGTGCTGGAGGTGTATCGAGTATTGGCGCGGCTTTAACGGGTAACGTTCCAGGGGTAGTTACATCTCAAAGTACAGGTATGCCTGGCGAGGAAGATCCCCAAATACTCATTCGTGGTCGCAGTACCTGGAACAATACTGGTCCACTGATTTTGGTAGATGGTATAGAACGCCCAATGTCGAGTGTTGATATTGGCTCGGTAGAATCGGTTTCTGTGCTTAAAGATGCATCTGCAACGGCGGTATTCGGCGTGCGAGGTGCAAATGGTGTTATTTTGATAACAACTAAAAGAGGTAAAGAAGGGCAGGCTTCAATACGGGGTACTGTAAACAACGTGATTAAATCTCCATCAAGATTACCCGGCAAGTACGATTCCTATGATGCATTAACCATAAAAAACCAGGCCATAGAATACGAACTTTCTCTTAAACCTGAAAGTTGGGCAGACTATTTGCCCCAAACTACAATAAATAAATATCGTTATCCTGCAAATCTTGGAGAATCTGAACGCTATCCAAACGTTAACTGGGATGACGTGCTCTTTAAAGATTATGCTTTATCTCATAATGTAAATCTTAACATTGCCGGCGGAACACAAAAAGTAAAGTATTTTGCTAATGCTGATTACCTTTATGAGGGCGATTTGTTCAAAACCTTTGAAAACGATCGAGGTTACGATTCTGGTTATGGTTTTAACAGGTTAAATGTTAGAAGTAATCTCGATTTTCAACTGAGTAAATCAACAGTTTTTAAGGTTAACCTTTCGGGTTCCAGAGGTGTTAAAAAAATGCCGTGGGGCGCTACAAATGGAGATTATTCTTATTGGATATCTGCTTATTCCACAGCGCCTGATGTATTTCTGCCGCAATATTCTGACGGGACCTGGGGTTATTATGCGCCAAATGTTCAGAAAGGATTAAACTCTGCGCAAATTTTGGCCATAAGTGGTGTTGGCTATACCACCACAAGCCGCATAACTACCGATTTTACGCTCGACCAGGATCTGTCATCATTAGTTAAAGGCCTAAACTTTAAAGGTACCATAGCTTTAGATAATACTTTTGTAGAAGGAAACAGAGGTGTAAACGACCTTTATAATGGTGTTCAAAGCAAATGGATAGATCCAAATACGGGTCTTATTACTTATCAACAGGCATTTGATGCTACCAACCGTTTCGATTACCAAAACAGCGTAAACTGGACAACCAGTGGTGGCGTTGTTCAAGATTGGGCTACCCAACGCAGCCTCTTTTACCAAGGCCAATTAAACTATGCGTTAAAACTGGGCCAAAATCATAACATCACCGCTATGGGGCTATTTAACAGAAATGAAGTGGCCACAGGAAGTGAAATACCAGGCTATCGCGAGGATTGGGTTTTTCGTACCACTTATAATTATGCCAATAAATACATGATTGAATATAATGGCGCTTATAATGGTTCAGAAAAGTTTAGTCCCGAAAATAGATTTGCCTTTTTCTCTTCCGGTGGTATAGGTTGGATGCTTACAGAAGAAAAGTTTATGAAGTCACTTAAGTTTATCGATATGCTTAAACTCAGAGCTTCTTATGGAGCCATTGGAGATGACAATGTTAGTGGTCGATGGTTGTATTTAACACAATGGGCTTATGGTGGGCAAACCAAGTTGGGCGTAACGGGCGAAGGCTCTGAAACCAGTCCGTACACGTGGTACAAAATATCAGCCCTTGGAAACCCAGATGTGCATTGGGAAAAAGTAAAGAAAACCAATTTTGGTACCGATTTTAGTTTTCTAAAAGGATTGGTAACCGGGAAAGTTGATTTCTTTAAAGATCGTCGTACCGATATCCTTATCGCCGGTTCAAACAGAGCTATTCCATCATATTTCGGAGTAAATGCACCAGTAGCAAATTTAGGTATTGTAGAGAACAAAGGTTATGAGTTAGAACTGGCCTTTAACAAAAAAGTAGGTCAAAATTGGCGCTTGTGGGCAAACTTAAACTATACACACGCCAAAGATAAAGTACTAGAAGCAGATGATGCTCAATTGCTTCCGGAATATCAAAAAAGAGCAAATAAGCAAATTAGCCAAAGCTATTCATACGTTAGCGCAGGCTATTATAATACCTGGGATCAATTGTATGGTAGTACAATTCATGATACCAACGACTTACAAAAACTTCCGGGCAACTACTATATTATTGATTATAATGGAGATGGTATAATTGATTCAAAGGATAATATTCCTTATGGTTATCCAAGTGTACCGCAAAATACCTTTAATGCCACTTTGGGTGTAGATTGGAAGGGCTTTAGTTTGTTTGTACAGTTTTATGGTGTTAACAACGTGACCAGGCAGGTGGTTTTTACCAGTTTAGCTGGCCAAAACCATTTGGTGTATGATGAGGGCTCTTATTGGTCAAAAGATAATACAGGTGCTGATGTTCCGAATCCACGTTGGCTGTCTACGGTAAGCGGTTATACCCCAGGTAACAGGTATATGTTTGATGGGTCGTACCTGAGGTTGAAAAATGCCGAAATCGCTTATACATTCGACAAAAACAAAAGCTTTGTTAAACAAATTGGTGTAGAAAGTTTGAGGTTTTATGTTAACGGGAATAACCTTTATGTATGGACCAAAATGCCTGATGATCGTGAATCTAATTTTGCAGGTACAGGATGGGCTTCACAGGGTGCTTACCCAACGGTAAAGCGTTTTAATATAGGTGCTAACATTACTTTTTAAACAGTATTATCATGAAACAATTTATAAAAACTATACTATGTTGCTCCATTATATGGACAACCGTAGCGCTATCTTCTTGCGAAAAATATTTAGATAAAGCTGATGAAACGGTAATATCAGAAAAAGAAGCCTTTAAAAATTTTACCAATTTTCAAGGTTATATAGAAGAGATGTACAACTGTATCGTCAACTTCACTAATAACTACTGGACAAACTCATGGAACTGGGGAGAAGATGAAATTACCTCTACAGCAGGAAACTTTCACTTTATACACAAAATAGACGATGGAAATTTTTGGGGTTGGCAATCGGAGTTTGATGGTTGGGGTTCTGGATGGATGAACCAGCCAGATTTTACTACGAGCACTACTCAAGATAGTAGATTTAATAAAGACCTTTGGAAAGCCGCTTGGTATGGCATAAGTAAAGTTAACGTTGGTTTAGCCAATATGGATAAAATGACAGAAGCTACCGATGAAGAACGTAATTTGATAAAAGGACAATTATTATTTTTCAGGGGATGGTTTCATCACCGCTTAATGGAATACTTTGGTGGGTTACCCTATATCGATACTGTACTCCCTACCGATTCCAAACTCAGTTTGCCACGTTTGAGTTATAAGGACTGTGCCGATAAAGCTGCCGCCGATTTTAGAGAAGCAGCGAATATATTACCTGTTAACTGGGATAATACTACTACTGGCAAGAGAACTTTAGGAAAAAACCAATTGCGCATAAACAAAATTATGGCTTTGGGTTATCTAGGCAAAAACTATTTGTGGGCAGGTAGCCCGTTGATGAATTATGAATCGACAGGTAGCAAAACCTATAATGCAGAATATTGTAAAAAAGCTGCAGCTGCTTTTGCAGAGCTTTTAACCTTAACCGAAAGCGGAAGCACACAATATAAATTGGTAGATTTTAAAAACTACTATCTTAATTTTTATACAACAGGCCAAAACTGGGATCTTCCGGGTAGTACTGAAGCGATTTTCAGAGGCCCGTATTATACTGCCAATGGCTCTAACTGGGGAACCAGTAAGCAATATACTCCTGTGGTAATTTCGGAGGGAGATCTAAAATTTACACCTACAGCAAATTATGTAGACTATTACGGAATGGCCAACGGATTACCAATCCCAGACGCAACAAAAGCCGATGCAGAATCAGGTTACAATCCGGAATACCCTTGGAAAAATAGAGACCCGAGGTTTTACAATGACATTGTATTTGATGGAGTGAAATTCATTCAAGGCGCAATGGGCGCTAGCGAGGAGAAAAATCGCTATGCTAATTTATATACCAACGGTAGTTATCGTGATGTAAGCACTGGTAGCCGTACCGGTTATGTATTACGCAAATTTATCCCAATTACGGCTAATAAATATGATAATGGATATAGTTACGGCAATAGCCTACACATATATGTTCCGTATATGCGCTTGGCAGATATTTATCTAATGTATGCCGAAGCAGCCTTAATGGGGTATAATTCACCTACAGGTAAAGATCCAAGCTTTTCTAAAACGGCTGTTGATGCCATCAATGTAATTAGGGCAAGGGCTGGCGTAGCGGCGGTTGCTCCCAAGTTTTTAACCTCTGTAGATGGATTTTTAGGCGAAGTAAGAAGAGAAAGAGCTGTTGAGCTATCATTCGAAGGCCATCGCTTTAACGACTTAAGAAGATGGTTGCTTTTGATTGAAAAACCTTACACATTAAAAACTTCGCTTGAATTTGATAGAAGCGGCACATTTAATACTACCGATCCAAAAGAAAACCGCGTGATGAATTTAAGAGAAGTAGTGCTGCTTGAGCGCAAGTTTACTGAAAAACATTATTGGCTTCCATTAAAAAATGCTGATGTTAACATGTACGCAGAGTTTAAACAAAATCCGGGCTGGTAACCTTACCTAAACTAATCTAAAAGTGAAGATAATGAAACAGATAAAAATAATATCAGCTATTTGTTTAACGGTTGCAGTGGTAATGCCAGCAATAGGTTGGACACAAACTGCTGCTAAAATAAATACAAAGAGTGCAATATCCAATGTAAGCAAAAAGCCCATTACTTACAATAATCAAGAAGATACCATTGCCATAAAAGCAATTAGTGATTCCGTACAGGTGGCATTTAGAAAGGTAAGCCAAAAAGATGTTTTGGGTGGTGTATCGGTGCTGAATATTGCCGAACTGATGGAAAAAAACTATGCAACTTATAGCCTTGAAAATCTCGAATCACTGGTGCCCGGTTTTAATGGCAATATTTGGGGAATGAGTAGTTACCTGGTTTTGGTAGATGGGATTCCGAGAGATGCCACTAATATTATGCCCACAGAAATCGATCAGATTTCAGTTTTAAAAGGTGCAGGTGCTGTGGCGCTTTATGGAAGCAGAGCAGCCAAAGGCGTAATTTATATATCTACCAAAAGAGGTGGTAACTATGCCCAAAAAGTTAATATTAGGGCTAATACTGGCTTAAATGTTCCTAAAAGCTATCCTCAGTTTTTGAGTTCCGCAGAATATATGACTTTATATAACGAGGCACGTCGTAATGATGGTTTGGCAGAGCTCTATAACCAACAAACCATTTATAATTATGCGGCTGGTTCAAATCCTTACCGCTATCCAAACGTAGATTATTATTCGTCTGATTACCTTAAAAGCAGCTACGGGCGTTATGATGTAACCGCGGAAATATCTGGTGGAAATGATAAAGCACGTTATTACACTAACTTAGGATATTCGTCTACCGGGTCGCTATTAAATTTTGGGGAGGCCATTAAAAATAGTGGCTCAAACCGATTTAACATTCGTGGTAATATTGATGTGAAATTAAATAAGATCATTTCTTTAAATGTGGATGCATCGGCCAGCTTCTACTTAGGTAAAGGTGTAAATTCTGATTATTGGGGTAGCGCGGCCACGGTTCGTCCATATCGTTTCTCGCCACTTATCCCTGTAAATATGATTGAAGCGGGGGACGTAAATTCAATGAACTACGTAAATAACAGTAATAATATTATCAATGGACAGTATTTGTTGGGTGGAAGTCAGTTAGATCAAACCAATACCTTTGCAAATATTTATGCCGGTGGTTATAATAAAAATGTAAACCGTCAATTTCAGTTTAACACAGGTGTTAATTTTGATTTGAACAGCTTATTACAAGGCTTAACCTTTAAAAGTATGCTTGCGGTAGATTACTCTACTTCGTTTAGCCAGTCATACAACAATACCTATTCAGTTTACGAGGCTGCTTGGAACGATTATGCAGGATACAATCAAATATCAAGTTTAACCAAATATGGAACCGATGCAAAATCTGGCGTGCAAAACATTAGCAATAGTGCATATCGACAAACCATCTCATTCTCTGGGCAATTCAATTATTTAAGAACTTTTAAACAAAAGCATAACGTTTCGGCTATGCTACTTGGTTATGGCTTCAATACGAGCGAATCTGAAGTTTACCATGCCGTAAATAATGCCAATTTAGGTTTGCAATTGGGATACAATTTTGATCAGAAGTATTATGCTGATTTTAGCAGCGCTTATGCTTATTCTGCGAAATTACCCATGAGAAATCGTGGCGCATTTTCGCCAACACTCTCCTTGGGATGGCGAATTAGTGAAGAGCCTTTTTTGAAAAATATTTCGGCGATTGATAATTTAAAAATTACGGCTTCGGCAGGTATATTAAATACAGATTTGGATATCAACGGATACAATTTATACGAGGGTTATTACACTTATAACGATGCAGCCTGGTACAGTTGGAAAGATGGTGGTTTGGTTCATACTTTCGATCGCAGAAGAGGAAGTAACCCGGATTTGAAATATCCGCAAAGAAGGGAGATCAATTTTGGTGTTGAAGGTGCTTTGTATAAAAACCTGATCTCATTTAGCGGTTCAGTATTTTTTAGCCAAACAAAAGGTAATGTGGTGCAACCGGGCATACTTTATCCGGTTTATTTTACAACAGGTTGGCCGGTTTACTCAGATATTCCCTATGCAAACTATGAGAACGACCAAAGACAAGGCGTGGATTTTAGCGTTAAATTCAATAAGAAAATAGGTGCCATTGACTGGGCTTTAGGGTTAACAGGAACTTATTATGAAACAAAAGCCACAAAACGAGCCGAATCTTATGAGTTCGATTATCTTAACCGGACTGGCAAACCATTAGATGCCATTTGGGGTTTGCAAAATTTAGGTTTCTTTACCAGCGTGGCAGATATTGCTAACGCTCCATCTCCGTCTTTCGGCCAGGTAAAACCAGGAGATATTAAATACAAAGACCAAAATGGGGATGGAATAATTGATACCCGTGATGAAGTTTATTTAGGTAAGGCCGGTTGGTTTGGCGCGCCGCTTACTTTGGGTGTTAACCTAACTGCAAAATGGAAAAACTTAACACTTTTTGTGTTGGGTACAGGCCGATATGGTGCAAAAGCCATGAAAAATAGTAGCTATTTTTGGGTTGATGGAGAAGATAAGTACTCTATTGTTGTAAGAGATCGCTGGACCGAACAAACGCAAGCTACAGCTACTTACCCAAGGTTAACTACGGCAAATAGTGATAACAATTTCCGAAACTCTGATTTTTGGTTGTATAGCGTTAATCGCTTCGATTTGTCAAAAGTTCAACTTTCCTATCAGTTTCCGAGCAACATGTTTGGTAAAAGTTTTATAAGAGAGCTTGGCATTTACGCTAATGGTTTCAATTTGCTAACCTTAGCTAAAGAACGTGAAATTTTAGAGCTCAATGTGAATTCAGCACCTCAAACCAGGTTTTACAATTTGGGTGTCAAAGCATTGTTTTAACAAAAAAATATTTTAAGATGAAAAAGATACAACTTCTTATATGCTTATCAACCATTGCCTTTTGCATGGGGTGTAAAGATATGATTGAGCCAGAGATAGAAAATAATTTAGAATTGGAAAACACCTATAACAATGCATCCTATGCACAAGGATTGCTTTTAAACGGTTATACGCGTATTCCAACAAACTCCTGGTCGTTTAACGATGTAGCTACAGATGATGCTGTAACTAATGATAAGGCAAACACCTACTTAAAAATAGCTACTGGTCAATGGACGGCTGTTAATAATCCGCTATCACAATGGACCAATAGCCGAGCAGCAATCCAATATTTAAACTTGTTTTTATCTGTAAGTGATGATGTTAAATGGGCCGTTGATGCTAACATACAACGTATGTTTAACGACAGGATGAAAGGAGAAGCTTATGCCCTTAGGGCATTATTTAATTATTATTTGCTGCAGGTACATGGCGGGAAGGCAACCAATGGCGAACTGTTGGGCGTTCCTTTAGTTTTACAACCTGAAACAATAGATTCTGATTTTAATAAATCAAGATCTACTTTTGATGCCTGCATGGAGCAAATTTATAAAGATTTGGATATGGCAGAACAATTGCTTCCTATCGATTTTGAAGATATTGCCAGCGATGCTCAAGTGCCAAGCAAATATAGTGGCATTGGCAAGGATAATTATAACCGTGTATTTGGCAATTATTTTAGAGGACGTGTAACTGCCCGTATTGTCAAAGCAATAAGAGCACAGGCATCCTTGTTGGCCGCAAGTCCAGCTTTTAATGCTACCGGAACAACAAAATGGGAAAAAGCTGCAAATGATGCGGCTACAGTTATTGATTTAAAAGGCGGATTAACCAATCTTGTCGCTAACGATATTAAATGGTATGATAAGGAATCTGGTATAGAAGGGCTTGCTTCGGGAGTAAATCCGACCGAAATTTTGTGGAGAAGTGATGTCGGTACCAGTAATGATCTAGAAAAAAATAATTTTCCACCAACTTTGTTTGGTAGCGGGCGTATAAACCCTACACAAAATCTGGTTAATGCTTTTTCAATGGCTAACGGTTATCCAATTTCTGATGGAAATAGTGGTTTTGTAGCAAGTAATCCTTACGAAAATAGGGATCCACGATTAAAATTGTATATCGTCGTTAACGGAAGTACAGCCGGTACAGCTAGTTCTGTTATAAATACCACTGCTAACGGAAGCACAAATGATGCATTAAATAAGGTAGAAACATCTACACGAACAGGTTATTATATGCGTAAATTATTAAGGCAGGATGTGAACCTTAATCCATCGTCTACTACTACACAAAAACACTATAATCCTCGTATTAGATATACTGAAATTTATCTTGCTTATGCAGAGGCAGCCAATGAAGCTTGGGGCCCAACGGGTACAGGCACACACGTTTACTCTGCATATGATGTAATCAAAGCCATTCGCAAAAGAGCAGGTGTAGGTACTTCAAACAACGATCCATATCTCGAGTCGATTAAAAGCGATAAGTCAAAAATGAGAGATTTGATTAGAAATGAACGCAGATTGGAATTGTGTTTCGAGGGATTCCGTTTTTGGGATTTGCGCCGTTGGAATGCCAGCCTGAACGAAACAGCGCAAGGTATGAGCATAGCAAACTCCATTTACAGTACTATCAATGTAGAAAACAGGGCTTATCAGCCATATATGGTTTATGGACCTATACCTTATAGCGAAATCTTAAAGTACAATAATTTAATACAGAATACAGGCTGGTAGTGTTCACTATACCTGATAAAAATAACAAAGATGAATATGAAAAAAATATTAAGTGTTTTATTAGTTGTTGGTGGATTGTTTACATCATGTAAAGACCAAGATTGGGAATTTCCAGACTATGGCACACAGACGGTGTATTTTGCTTATCAAAGCCCTGTTCGAACTATTACCCTCGGAGAGGATATTTTCGACACTTCGTTAGATAACCAACATAAATGTGAAATTATGGCTACTACAGGTGGAGTTTATGAAGTAAAAAATGATGTTACAATAGGGGTTGTTGTTGATAACATGCTGGCCAATGGTCTAACATTTAATGGGGCAGGAAACGTTGTTGTCATGCCCGCCAATTATTATACCTTGGCAGGAAATTCTATTGTTATTCCAAAAGGCCAAGTAGCAGGTGGTGTTCAGGTGCAGCTAACGGATGCTTTTTTTGCCGATCCATTGGCACTTAAAAATACATATGTTATCCCTTTAAAAATGACAACGGTAGCCAACGCCAATAAAATTTTAGACACGAAAAATTATGTGCTTTATGCCATTAAATACATTAACACTTGGCACGGTTATTATTTACGCCGTGGCAAAGATGTAATTGTAGGCAAAAACGGTAATACATCATTAAACCAAACATTGGTAAGGCATAAACAATATGTAGAAAATGATGAGGTGAATTCTATTACAACGCAAAGCCTTAATAAATGTGAGTTTAATGTGGTGTTTAAAGATAAAGACAATAAAAATGTAACCTGCAAGCTTATCCTCACTTTTGATGGTTCTGGAAATTGTACCGTAACAGCAGGAGATAATACTTTTACCGCAACAGGTAGTGGTAAGTTTGTTAAAAAAGGAGAAAAAAACAGTTGGGGTAATACCGATCGTGATGCACTCTATCTTAATTACAATGTAGAACTCACGGATACGCAAATCAGTTCTACCGATACTTTGGTAATGAGGAATCGGGGCGTAACGATGGAAACTTTTAACCCTGTTAAGAAATAAATCATTGTTTATTATAACACTTAAAATAACATGAAAAATATTTATAAAATTGCCTTGGCTGTTGGTCTTTCGATTATGGTTACTGCCTGTAAAAAGTATGAACCTCTCGGTTTTGAGGTTGAAAAGCCTGTAAGTGTTGTTACGCAAGAACAAATTGATTCTTATAAAGAGTTAAAATCGTACCTTAACTTTGCGGGAAATCCAAATTTTAAACTTGGTGTAGCACTTTCTTTATCAGATTATATAGGTAAAGGTGTAATGTATCGGTTAGCGAATAGCAACTTTAACGAAATAGTACTAGGTTATGAAATGAAGCATGGAGCCGTAGTGAAAGCTGATGGAAGCCTTGATTTGGATAATGTGAAAAAATTGTTGGAAACCGCTAAATCATCCAATATGGAGGTTTATGGACATACATTATGTTGGCATGCCAATCAAAACGCTACTTATCTAAAAAGTATAATTGCTCCATTAATAATCCCTGGGAATGGTCCAAGCTGGGATTTGGTAACCGGAGCAGACTTTGAAACAGCTAATAATTCAAACTATGAGGTTAATTCAAATCTGGTTGCCAGTTTTACAGCAGCTGGCGAGGGAGCAAAGGGTACAGGAAGAGCTATTAAATTATCTAATGCTGCCGTTCGAGCCAATGATTGGGAAGCACAGTTTTTCTTAAAGTTTCCGCCAGTAAAACTGGGCGAAAAGTATCTGCTTACAATGGATGTGCGTTCTGATGTTAATGCATCTTATTCTACGCAGGCACATACAACGGCTGGTAATTATAAGTTTTGGGATTTTTTCGGCACCATTAACTCCACACCAACATGGACAACTTACACTAAAGAAATTACTGTTTCTGCAGACATTGAAAATTGCGGTGCAATTGCCTTTAATATGGGTAAAACGGCCACTAATTTTTATATCGACAATATCACCTTGACAAAATACAATGCTCTTGGTGGAGTTACAACCGTTGAGAAAACGGCAGATGAGAAGAAGACAATTTTAACCACTGCACTTGATAAATGGATATCCGGAATGCTAGGCGTTAGTAAATCTTATGTAAAAGCTTGGGATGTAGTGAATGAACCGATGTCCGACTATCCCGATTCCTATCAACTAAAAACTGGCGTTGGAAAAACACTGGCCGCTGATGAGTTTTATTGGCAAGATTATCTTGGCAAAGACTATGCGGTAACTGCTTTCAAATTGGCTCGCCAATATGGCAATGCAAGCGATATCCATTTTATTAATGATTATGGGTTGGAAGGAAGCTTGGATAAATGTAAAGGATTGATCGAATATGTTAAATATATAGAAAGTAAAGGTGCAAAAGTAGATGGTATTGGGACTCAAATGCACATGGGTACGGATGTCGACAAAAACAAAATAGTCGAAATGTTTAAACTGTTGGCGGCTACCGGAAAGTTAATTAAAGTTTCGGAATTGGATATGGGCTTAGGTGGTACGAAAACAGCCAACGCTACTGCCGAACAATATCAAGTTCAGGCAGATATGTACAAATATGTGATCGACAAATATTTTGAACTTATTCCGGCTGCACAACGTTATGGCATTACCCTTTGGAGCCCCTTGGATAGCCCAGCAAACTCATCATGGCGCCCCGGAGAACCCATTGGTTTATGGACGGAAGGTTATATTAGAAAACCAGCATATACCGGCGTAGCCGATGCCCTAAAAAACAAATAACTACATTAAGGAAACAGGGTAAGGACATTAAGTCTTCGCCCTGTTTCTATTATATCATTAATTTTAAATCTATTGATAGTATAATTTTATGCCCTAAGATCTTGGGCTAAAATATGAACAAGATATATTTATTTCCTTTAATTGCCATTGTGCTATCTGGTTGTGGTTTTACTATAAAAACTGCTGCTGGACATGATTTTACCTTTATTTGGTAATTCGCAACAGGTGGCAGTAGAAAGCCTCAACGGTCGTTTGGAGCCCATTACACTAACCTATGGAAAGCCTATATAGATGTTTTATGTGCTGTATGGAAAATACAGATAATGATATAAAGTATAAAGTAAAACAACCCCAATTAATGAAACATAAAATAAATGAATTAGAAGATATCGCTGCTCAGGTAAGAAGGGATATTGTTAGAATGGTACATACCTGCCAATCAGGACACCCGGGAGGATCATTAGGTTGTGCTGATTTTATGACTGCATTGTATTTTGAGATCATGAACCACTCTACTGATTTCAAAATAGATGGAAAGGGCGAAGATTTGTTCTTCCTTTCAAACGGCCACATTTCTCCGGTCTTTTATAGTGTCTTAGCCAGATCAGGGTATTTTGAAATAAGCGAACTGGCCACTTTCAGAAAACTGAATTCAAGATTACAAGGACATCCTACTACGCACGAAGGACTTCCGGGCATCAGAATAGCCTCTGGCTCTTTAGGTCAGGGTATGTCTGTAGCTATTGGTGCGGCGCAGGCTAAAAAATTAAATAAAGATCATTCAACAGTATTTGTTTTACTGGGAGATGGCGAGCTGCAGGAAGGCCAGAATTGGGAAGCCATTATGTATGCGCCACATAATAAAGTAGATAATCTGATTGCTTCCGTTGATTATAACGGGCAACAAATAGACGGGCCAACAGAAAAAGTATTATCATTAGAAAATCTTCAGGCAAAATTTGAAGCCTTTGGATGGCATGTGATCAATTCTGATGGTAACGATATGGATTCCATTGTTAAAGCTTTACATTATGCTAAATCATTAACCGATAAAGGAAAACCGGTTTTAAACTTAATGAGTACCCAAATGGGTTATGGTGTAGATTTCATGATGGGATCACACAAATGGCATGGTGTAGCACCTAATGATGAACAGCTTGCCGCAGCTTTAGCTCAATTAAATAGTACCCTTAAAGATTATTAAGCATGAAAAAGTATATATACACTGAAAAAAAAGATACGCGTTCTGGTTTTGGGGCAGGATTGCTTGAGGCAGGAAAAAAGAACCCTGAAGTAGTTGCACTATGTGCAGATCTTGTGGGATCTTTAAAAATGGATGCATTTATTAAGGAATTTCCTGAACGTTTTTTCCAGATCGGCATTGCAGAGGCTAATATGATTGGTATTGCCGCTGGTTTAACCATCGGAGGAAAAGTACCTTTTACAGGAACTTTCGCCAACTTCTCTACTGGCAGGGTTTACGATCAGATCCGCCAGTCGGTAGCTTACTCTGATAAAAATGTTAAGATCTGTGCTTCGCATGCTGGTTTAACCCTGGGCGAAGATGGTGCAACCCATCAGATCCTTGAAGACATTGGTTTGATGAAGATGTTGCCTGGTATGACGGTGATCAATACCTGCGATTATAATCAGACCAAAGCTGCTACGATAGCCATTGCCGAGCACCATGGCCCGGTATATCTGCGTTTTGGCCGTCCCGTAATCCCTGTATTTACTGATCCTGATCAGAAATTCGAAATTGGAAAAGCCTGGATGGTGAATGAAGGTACGGATGTAACCATTATTGCAACCGGCCATATGGTTTGGAAAGCTATTGAAGCTGGTGAAAAATTAGCCAGGCTTGGCATTGATGCTGAAATTATCAATATCCACACCATTAAACCTTTGGACGAAGAAGCAGTATTGAAATCAGTAAAGAAAACGGGTTGTATTGTTACCTGCGAAGAGCATAACAAATATGGTGGTTTGGGTGAAAGTGTTGCAAGGTTGCTTTCGACAGAACTACCGGCTCCACAGGAATTTGTTGCTGTAAATGATAGCTTTGGCGAAAGCGGAACGCCTGATCAGCTGATGACCAAATATGGTTTGGATAGTATAAATATTGTTGAGGCTGCTCAAAAGGTAATTTTGAGAAAAAAAGTTTAAGGCTTGTTTTGGATTATGCCCGAGAGCTTACTGATTGGAGCCAATTAGAGCATTTCAATATTTAAGAATGTATTATTGAACATTTTTTCTATAATAATGATTAAAACTTCCCTGTAAAAAAGGTGTTATGATGTAGCTTTATTCCGTAAGAAAAGCAATATTTCACCTATAGAGTTATATTTTCAGAGAAAATGCGCTTCTTATTAGGTTATGGTATATCAAAAATGTAATAAGAATAACTTATATAAAATTCAAATGAACAAGTTTTTAAAAAATAGTGTACTTATTCTTTTACTAAGTATAACAATTCCTTTTTACGGTAAATCACAGAATCCGATTGTTCAAACGATTTACACTGCAGATCCGGCACCATTGGTTTACAATGATACACTTTTCCTATACACAGGGCATGATGAAGATCATTCTACCTGGTTTACCATGAAAGATTGGAGGTGTTTTTCAACAACAGACATGGTTAACTGGACAGATCATGGTTCGCCCTTATCGGTTAAGACTTTTAATTGGGCTGGAAAAGATGCCTGGGCAGGACAATGTATTTTTAGAAATGGTAAGTTTTATTGGTATGTACCAATAAATCAGTCAAACGGAAAAGGAATGGCAATTGGTGTAGCCGTTTCTAAAACTCCAACTGGCCCATTTGAAGATGCCCTTGGAAAACCCTTGGTGCATAGTGGAAACGGAGATATAGATCCCACTGTTTTTATTGATGATGACGGTCAGGCCTATTTATATTGGGGTAATCCTTATTTAAAATATGTAAAGCTAAATGAGGATATGATTTCATATTCTGGTGATGTTATTACTGTTGCGCTAAGCAAAGATGGTTTCAATATTCGTATTAAAGATGCCGATAAAAGACCCTCGGCTTATGAAGAAGCACCTTGGTTATATAAGCGAAAGGAGTTGTATTATTTATTGTATGCAGCGGGAGGTGTACCTGAACATTTAGCTTATTCCACTGCACCTACAGCCACTGGCCCCTGGAAATATAGAGATACCATTATGACTATCATTAAAACAGGAGGTGCTTTTACTAATCATCCCGGATTGGTAGATTATAAAGGGAAGAGCTACATGTTTTACCATAATGGTGCATTGCCTGGGGGAGGGGGATTTATGCGTTCTGTATGCGTTGATGAATGTAAGTTTAATACTGACGGAACGATAACCAGAATTAGTCCATCAGCAGGTATCGGAAAAACAGCAGCTGGTATCGATCCCTATAAACGTGTAGAAGCAGAAACCATTGCATGGGAAGTCGGCGTGGAAACGACAAAAGATAGTTTAAACAATGTGGGGGTATATGTAACCGATATAAGTCGTGGTGATTATATTAAAGTCCGGAATGTTGATTTTAAGAAAGACGCAAAAATTTTCAATGCCAATGTTTCATCCGCATCAGGCGGTATTATTGAAATTCGTATGGATGGTATTTCTGGAAAATTAGTGGGAACCTGCGAAATAAAAAATACAGGAGGCTTGCATCGTTGGAAAATGGTTTCGTGTAAAGTAAATAAAATCAAAGGATTACATGATTTGTACTTTGTGTTTAAAGGAGGCAATGGAGATTTATTCAATTTTAACTGGTGGAATTTCAACTAACGAAAACGAACTATGAAAACATTTAATAGTTGGAAAATTGGCACAAGTATGATAATAATACTCACCATTTTATCATCCCATTGTATTGCTCAAAATCCGATCATACAGACAAAATATACTGCAGATCCGGCTCCGATGATTTATAAGGATACCGTATTCCTGTATACGACGCATGATGAAGACGATGCAACGGATTTTAAAATGCTCAACTGGCTTCTTTATACTTCAACCGATATGGTTAACTGGACTGATCACGGTGATGTAGCCTCTTTAAAGGATTTTAGTTGGGCCAGACAGGATAATGGTGCCTGGGCCCATCAATGTATCGAGCGCAATGGTAAATTCTATCTCTATTGCTCTATGCACGGGAGCGGAATTGGTGTATTAGTGGCTGATAGTCCTTATGGACCGTTCAAAGATCCTTTGGGAAAGAGACTCATTGAAACCAACCATCTCTGGAACGACATCGATCCTACCCCTTTTATTGATGAAGATGGCCAGGCCTATTTGTATTGGGGTAACCCAGATCTATATTATGTAAAACTTAACCAGGATATGATTTCTTATTCAGGTGAAGTAGTCAAAGACATCACAAAGCCTAAAAACTATCAGGAAGGACCATGGGTTTGGAAACGCAGTGGACATTACTATCTGGCTTATGCTTCAACCTGCTGTCCTGAGGCCATTGGTTATTCAATGAGTAATTCGCCAGCAGGTTCATGGGAATATAAGGGAATGATAATGAATGTAACTGAAAAAACCAGGGGAAACCATCCTGGTATCATTGACTATAAGGGTAAATCGTATTGTTTCGGACTTAATTACGATTTATTGAAAAGATTAACACCTAAACATTCGGAAAGACGATCTGTGTCAGTTGGGGAATTATCTTACAATACTGACGGTACAATTCAGACACTTCCTTATTGGTCAGAGACCAAAGTCGGGCAGATAGGCACATTGAATCCTTACCAACGAGTGGAAGCTGAAACGATCGCCTGGAGTGAAGGACTTAAGACAGAAAAAAGTGACAAGACAGGAGTATATGTAACCAAGGTTAATAACAATGATTATATAAAGCTGAAAGGTGTTGATTTTGGTAAGGGTGCGAAGCTGTTTGAAGCTTGCGTCGCAGCTGTTTCTGACGGTTCAAAAATTGAGGTACACATTGATTCACTTAATGGCCCTTTAATCACTACATGCGATCTGAAAAAAAACGGGGATACGCAGAAATGGGTTATCAATTCGTCTAAAGTTCGCAAAGTGAGTAGTATTCATGATGTCTTTTTTGTATTCAAAGGCAAGGATGGTGATTTGTTCAACTTCGATTGGTGGAAATTTCATGAAAACAATCACAAATAATTACATAACAGTTTATTATGAGAAATATTTATTTGTTTGGCTTATTAATTTTTGCATTGAGCTTAAGTAGTAAAGCTCAATATCAAAAAACAGAGTTTGGCATCAGGACATTGATCAATACGACCCAAATTGAGTTGAAATTTTACTCACCATCTGTAGTTAGAGTATTAAAGTCTCCTGCTTCACATCCGTTCAACAAGAAAAGTCTATCGGTTATAGAGGAACCCCGGAAGATAAAAATTAACCTGCTCCAGCAGGGAGACGTGCTTCATCTTCAGACTGAAAATATGACAATTAAGCTTAACCTTAATTCAGGGACGCTAAATTTTTATGACAAAATGGGTACGCAGCTTTTAAATGAAAAAGAAAATAGTGCGTTATTCAAACCTTTTAATGATGCCGGTAGCAGTACCTATAATATTGAGCAAAGTTATGTTTTAGATAAAGATGAAGCGATCTATGGGCTAGGACAACAACAAGCTGGAAGAATGGTACAACGTAATCTTAAATTAAATATGGTGCAGGGAAATACAGATGACTATATTCCTTTTTTTCAATCAGTAAAGGGCTATGGGCTGTTTTGGGACAACTATTCTCCAACTGTATTTTCTGATAATCCAGATCGTACTTTTTTTAAGTCCGAGGTGGGTGACTGTATCGATTATTACTTTATGTATGGTGCTAATGCAGACGGAGTAATTGCTGCCATGCGCAATCTTACAGGGCAGGTTCCTATGTTTCCATTGTGGACCTATGGGTTTTGGCAAAGTAAGGAACGCTATAAGAGCCAGGATGAGCTGGTAAATGTTGTTAAAAAATACAGACAGCTGGGCGTTCCTCTTGATGGCATTATACAGGACTGGCAATATTGGGGAAACAACTACTTATGGAATGCTATGGAATTTCTCAATCCCGAATTTTACGACCCCAAAAAAATGCTCGAAGATGTGCATGGTCTTAATGCACATATGTCTATTTCTATCTGGAATTCATTTGGGCCCCATACAAAGCCTTACCAGGAACTTGACAAGATAAAAGCACTCATGGATTTTAAAACCTGGCCCGAGTCGGGTTCTGAAAAATGGCCTCCTAATAAAGACTACCCATCAGGTGTCAGGGTTTACGATGCATACAATCCGGCAGCAAGAGATATTTTCTGGAATTATGCCAACAAGGGGATTTTTTCTTTGGGAATGGATGGCTGGTGGATAGATTCATCGGAGCCCGACCATTTGCAAGGAAAACCTTCCGATATGGATAACAAAACATATTTAGGTTCATTCAGGAAAGTCCGTAATGCTTTCCCGTTAATGACTGTCGGTGGTATTTACGACAACCAGCGTTCCGTAACCACTGACAAGCGGGTTTTCATACTTACACGCTCTGCTTTTGCAGGCCAGCAACGTTATGGTGCCAATACCTGGTCGGGCGATGTAACTGCTTCATGGGATGCATTGAAAAACCAGATATCAGCCGGACTTAATTTTTCCCTTTGTGGCATTCCATACTGGAATAGCGATATCGGTGGGTTTTTTCTTTCAAAATTCCGTAAAAAGTTAGAAGATCCTGAATATCGTGAGTTATATGTACGCTGGTTGCAATTCGGTACTTTTTGCCCAATGATGCGTTCACATGGCGCCGACGCACCACGTGAAATTTACCAGTTTGGTGCTAAGGGTAATAAGGTTTACGATGCCATAGAAAAATACATCAATCTGCGTTACCGCTTGTTGCCCTATATCTATTCTACATCATGGGAGGTCACGGCGCATCAGTCTAGTATGATGCGTGCCCTTGTGATGGATTTTGCAACCGATAAAAATGCATTGGACATAAACGACCAGTTCCTTTTTGGTAAATCCATTATGATAAGTCCGGTTACTAAAGCCATGTACATAAAATCGGCAGGCACAATGGAAACAGGTAATCTCGAAGATTTTAGTACAATCAAATCAAAAGAAACTTATCTGCCATCAGGTACAACATGGTTTGACTTTTGGACCGGCGAAAAGTTTGTGGGTGGAAGTAAAGTAAGTAAAGAAACTCCCCTGGATATTATCCCAATGTATATAAAAGCTGGTTCCATTCTGCCTATTGGGCCAGCCGTCCAATATGCTGAAGAGAAAAAATGGGATGACCTTGAAATACGTATTTATCCGGGTGAAAATGGGCACTTTGACTTATATGAAGACGAAAATGACAATTACAATTATGAGAAAGGTCTCTATACTTCTATCAATTTTAGCTGGAATGATAGTACAAAAATGCTGATGATTAACAGCAGGAAGGGTAGCTTTCCAGGTATGCCTGAAACTAGAAAATTCAATATTGTGGTTGTAAACAAAAGTAGGGGAACCGGAGAAAATCCTGTTGCCGAACCCGATAAGGTAGTAAAGTATTCAGGTAAAAAGATGCAGGTAAAAATTTTGTAGACACCAGTAACAAAGATATTTAAGATGAGGCTCCCTGTTATTTTAATTCTAGTTATCAAACTCTGTGGTGCTCTGGCATTTGCACAAAATGTTACTGTACAATCACCCAATGAAAAAATTGTTGTTTCGCTGTTTAGTCAGCATGCAAACACTTTAGATAATTGGTATTTAAAAATCACATATGCGGATAGTGGCCAGGTAACAGATGCAATACCTCGTGTTGATTTGGGCCTATCACGCCAGGATCAGGATTTTGTCAAAGAACTAAAGTTTCTGAAAGCAACCAAACCGATTGTAATTAATGAGCAGTATACTGCTTTACATGGTAAAAGATCAGCTTGCAAGAATACAGCCAACGAGGTTACTGTTTCATTTGAAAACCCCGGGAATGCAAAATTAAATGTTATTATAAGAGCCTATAACGACGGAGTAACTTTTCGCTATGAGTTTCCAGAAAAAAAGGGTTCGTTCAAAATTAAAGATGAACTTACCTCCTTTACCATACCAGAAGAGACCATGCGCTGGATGGAAAAGTGGAATCCGGCCAATGAAAGTATTTACACGGCAATGGACAAGGATAAGGTACAGCAGCAGGAATGGTGTTATCCGGCACTGTTTAATGCGAGGAACAAGAACTGTTGGTTTTTGTTACATGAAGCCGATGTCAATAGAGAATATTGTGGTACTAAGTTGAGCAATGTAGCTGACAAATTAAAATACAAACTTTCTTTCCCGAATCCAAAAGATGGTAGGGGAATGGGCGAATCAGCACCTACCATTACACTTCCCTGGAAATCTCCTTGGCGGGTAATTGTTATCGGCGGTTTGCAGGATATCGTAGCCTCCACCTTAACAGATGATGTTTCAACTCCTTCTGTGGTAAAAAATACTTCCTGGATAAAGCCTGGTCTGGTTTCGTGGAACTATTGGTCAAGCAACCATGGTACTAAAGATTTTAAGATCGTAACAGCATTTGCCGACCTGGCTGCCCAAATGAACTGGCCATATACACTGTTGGACTGGGAATGGGATGAGATGACTAATGGCGGGACTGTAGAAGATGCAGCGAAGTATATTCTTTCAAAAGGTCTGAAGCCATTAATATGGTATAACTCGGGAGGCAATCATACCTGGGTTTCATCTACTCCTAAAGATCGGATGCTTACCCATGAAAACCGGATCAAGGAATTTGGTAAACTAAAAAAAATGGGTTTCGTAGGTGTTAAAATAGACTTTTTTGAAAGCGAAAAGCAGGATATGATCGCCTATTATTTGGATATTCTGGAGGATGCGGCTAAATTTGAAATGATGGTGTACTTCCATGGCTGTCTTGTGCCTCGGGGTTGGGCGCGTACTTATCCACACCTAATGACTTATGAGGCGGTTCGGGGGAGCGAATGGTACAACAATGGACCAGAGTTTACTAATACGGCGCCTGAACACAATGCCACATTACCTTTTACCCGTAACGTAGTGGGCTCCATGGACTATACGCCTGTTACTTTTACCAATTCACAGTTTCCGCATATTACCACTTATGGACATGAATTGGCATTAAGTGTGTTGTTCGAATCGGCTTTGCAACACCTGGCCGACCGCCCTGAAGGTTATTATGCTTTGCCTGATGCAGTTAAAGCATTTCTAAGGGATTTACCCACCGCATGGGACGATTCAAAACTGCTAGAAGGATACCCTGGAAAAGATGTAATTATGGCCAGACGTAAAGGTAAGAAGTGGTATGTGAGTGGCATAAATGCGGGTAATATGGATATTGGAAAAAAAGTGAAATTGAATTTTCTTCAGGAAGGAGTAAAATATAAGATGACATTAATAGCTGATGGTAAACATGATAAGGACTTTGCTACAAGTTATCAGATGGTAGATAATAATACCATGATAGATGTTAGGTTGTTAAGACGAGGTGGCTTTGTTGCATCCATAATACCAATCCTGTAATTTAATTAGAATAGATCAGCGGAATGAAATTAATATACCTTTTATTTATTGGCTTTGCTCCCATATTTGTATATGGGCAAACCTATAAGACACACACTTTTCAGCAGGATCGCCTTACTATACAGCTTTCTGAAGGAGTATTGAATATTATTCCATTGTCGGATCAGGCCATTCGGATACGATGGGAAAAAGGCATAAAAGAAGAAAGAGAATTTGTGCTCTTCAACAAACAAACTGTACAAAACTTGAAATATGTTGAAACTGCTACTAAGCTAAAATTGAGTACTGTTGCGATTACTGTGCAATTTGATAAGCAGACAGGAGCTCTTGACTATAGCGACAGCAAGGGGAGCTTATTTTTAAGTGAGAAAGCGGCAAGTCGAAAACTTAAACCCGACTCCATATTTGGGCAACCCTGTTTTGTAGCAGAGCAAAGTTTTTGTTCTCCTGCCGATGAGTCTCTTTTCGGTCTGGGCCAGTTTCAGGACGGACATTATAACCTTAGAAACCTACCACGTAAATTAGTTCAGGTAAATACACAGATTGCGATCCCTTTTCTTTATTCAAGTAAGGGATATGGTATACTTTGGCATCAATATGGTCTTACTGATTTTAATCCAGCTGACAATATTATTTCGTTATTTAAACAAGAGAAAGTATCGAATGAAAATCGTGAAGTTGAGGTTACCACTACCTCTGGCACAAAAAAGATTTCCCAACAAGAATCAATTTATACAGGCAAGTTTAAAGTAGATAAAGAAGGGGAGTACGCACTAATGCTGGATTTGGGCAATATGGAAAGTCGTCACTTACTCCTCATTGATGGTAAGCCCTATATCGATCAGTCGAATTTATGGCTTCCACCTGCGGCAAGTACGCTGGTAAAATTGAAATCGGGAGAACATGCAATACAAGTAGTCTGCAAATCAACGAATACGCCCAAATTAACTTGGAGATTAACAGGTGAAGAAACAACTTTTCGTTCCCCAAATGCTAAATCATTAGATTATGTAGTGTTTTACGGTAAAAATGCAAATGAAGTGATTGCCAATTACAGGAATCTTTCAGGAAATGTTCCCATGTTACCTCTTTGGGCTTATGGTTTTTGGCAATGCCGTGAAAGGTATACGTCTGGTAACCATCTGGTTGAAACTGTGAAAGAGTTTAGAAAGAGAAATCTTCCTATGGACGTGATTGTTCAGGATTGGCAGTATTGGGGTAAGCATGGATGGGGTGTTCCAAAATTTGATGAGGCAAATTATCCAAATCCTGATCAGTTCATAAAACAACTTCACGATTTAAACGCTCGGTTTTCTATTTCAGTATGGGAGAATTTAGATAAAAAGTCGGATGTAGCCAAGCCCTACCTTTCTAAGAATCTGTATATTCCTAATAGCCCATGGATAGATATCTTTAATCCGGAGACACAAAGAACACACTGGGGTGTTTTAGATACAAACTTGTTTAGTTTAGGTGTCGATTCCTGGTGGATGGATGCCACGGAACCTGAAAATGATGCGCTTGTAGGCCGCCAAACCTATTTTGGCTTAGGAGATTTTTATAGACTTATCTATCCATTTTTTGTGAGCAAAGCCATTTATGAAGGTCAGCGGAATAGTAATCCACAAAAGAGGGTAGTTATTCTAAACCGTTCCGCTTTTTTGGGGCAGCAAAGATTTGGAACCATTAACTGGTCAGGTGATATTGGTTGGAATTGGGATACTTATAAAAGACAGATTGTTGCAGGTTTAAATTATTCAGTAACGGGTATGCCATACTGGACAACCGACATTGGCGGTTTTTTTCGTCCTGGAGCATCACAATATAAAGATCCGAAGTATCATGAAATTCTAATACGATGGTTTCAGTGGGGAACGTTCAATCCCATATTTCGGGTGCATGGCTATCAGTCCGAAACAGAACCCTGGAAATACGGTGACTTAGTCGAAACAAATATGCGTAATATGCTAAATCTACGATATCGTCTTATTCCCTATATTTACTCCGAGGCTTGGAAAGTTTCCAGTCAGGGCTCAACAATTATGCGCCCCTTAGTCATGGATTTTAAAGATGATCCAACTGCAATAGCACAACCCTATCAATATATGTTTGGTAGATCGTTTCTCGTTGCACCTGTAACAGCACCTGATATTAAACAATGGGATGTATATCTCCCTAAATCGAATGGCTGGTTTGACTATTGGACAGGAGCATATCATAACGGCGGTAAAAGTATTAAATCACCAGCACCATTAGATAAAATTCCACTTTTTGTAAAGGCCGGATCCATTATTCCTCTTGGTGAAATAATGCAGCATACCAATGAGAAACCTGCGGATACACTTGAAATTCGTGTTTATAAAGGCAAAAATGCTGACTTTGACTTGTACGAAGATCAAGGGGATAATTATCAATACGAAAAAGGCAGATATACTGTGATTTCTTTTAATTGGGATGACAAGAAGCAGGTCCTTACTATTGAAAATTTGAAAGGTTCTTACCCCGGTTATTTAAAGGATAGAACTTTTAAAGTTGTATTCTTTAGCAACAATAATTTATCTGAACACATACCTAAAGTCAGGGAAAAGGTAATTAGTTATAGTGGTCAACGTGTATTTGTTAAAGCAAATTAACTTTAAACTAAAAAATAAGAAATGAAAAAGACTATAATTGTTTTTTTATCGGTTATATGTGTCATGCAGACCAAGTCGTTTGCCCAAAATCCCATTATAAAGCATATTTTTACTGCGGATCCTGCACCTATTGTTTACAAAGACACGGTTTTTTTGTATACCGGACATGATACAGCATTAGTAAGTGACAAAAATTATAAAATGCCTGACTGGCATGTGTTCTCATCTACTGATATGGTAAACTGGAAAGATTATGGCGCTTTATTATCGCCTCATACTTTCTCTTGGGCACAAGGAGAGGCTTATGCAGGACAATGTATTAACAGAAATGGTAAGTTCTATTGGTATGTACCAACGCTTCATAAGGGAAATGCAGATAGCAAAGGCGGTTTTGCCATTGGTGTAGCGGTATCCGAAAATCCAACAGGACCCTTTAAGGATGCCATTGGTAAGGCGTTAATCACAAATGATATGACTGTTGATATGAAATATGGCTGGGATGATATCGATCCTACTGTGTTTGTAGATGATAATGGGCAAGCTTATCTGTTTTGGGGCAATGGCAGTTGTAAATGGGTAAAGCTTAAAGAGAATATGACAGAAATGGATGGTCCAATTACTACTTTTAAACCTCAAAATTATATGGAGGGCCCATGGGTTTATAAAAGAAACGGTCATTACTATCTTGTATACGCTGGCGCCGGTACAAAACCGGAGATGATCGAGTATTGTATGGCTTCAAGTCCTGAAGGTCCTTGGGTTTATAAAGGGATTATACAAGGCAATGTACCAAACAGCTTTACTACTCACCCTGGTATTGTAGATTTTAAAGGTAAATCTTACTTTTTTTACCATAATGGAGCTTTGCCTACTGGAGGCAGCTACAGACGGTCTATCTGCGTAGATTATATGTACTATAATGCTGACGGGACGATAAAGAAAATCGTTGAAACGACTACTGGGGTAAATCCGGTAAAAAGCGAATATTGAGAAGCTATTTAAATTTCGATTAAATTTTTACATGTCAGTCTGAGTTTATCGAAGACTTTAACGAAAATGTTTCGACAGGCTCAACATGACATAGTACTAGCAAATTATTTGATATGAAATTTAAACAGTTTCTGATTGTTAAGGGAAATGAAGATCAATTGAAATCCAGCTACGAATAAATAAACCGCTAATAAAACCAAATATGATTAAATTGACCAGATATTTGAGTGCTAGACAATTATTACTTGTAGGTACTTCTTTTTTGTTCTGCATGCCTGTTTTTTCGCAAGGAATTGTCAAACCCGCTTCTCCGGGTTTTGATATTGAAAATATGGAGATACCTCATGGTAAAATAGATACGATCAGTTATTACTCTAAAACTGTTGGTAGTAACAGAAAGGCTATAACCTATACTCCACCAGGGTATTCAAAAAATAGAAAGTACCCTGTTTTGTACTTACTACATGGGATTGGTGGAGATGAAAGGGAATGGTTAAATGGCGGCAAGCCGCAGGTTATATTGGATAACCTTTATGCCTCAGGTAAGCTGGAGCCCATGATTGTGGTCATGCCTAATGGACGGGCTATGAAAGATGATCGTGCTGTTGGGAATATCATGTCAAAAGATAAAATTGAGGCGTTTTCAACTTTTGAAAAAGATTTACTGAACGACCTGATCCCCTTTGTTGAAAAGAACTTCAGTGTACATAAAGATCGGAAGCACCGTGCTATTGCCGGATTATCCATGGGAGGTGGACAATCTTTAAACTTCGGTTTGGCTAACCTGCAAAAATTTGCATGGATTGCTGGATTCTCCTCAGCTCCAAATACAAAACCGCCTAAAGAATTGGTGCCAGATCCTGTAAAGGCAAAGGATATGCTTAAAGTGTTATTTATATCCTGTGGTGCCAGTGACAACTTGATCATTAATAGTAAGCGTACTCACGATTATCTGGTAATAAATAATGTACCACACATTTATTTTATTGAACCGGGAGTACATGATTTTAAGGTTTGGAAAAATGGATTATATATGTTTTCTCAATTATTATTTAAGCCAGTTGATACTTCCACTTTTTCTAAATATCCGGTTGCGGAAGCACCTGCTTCAAACAAAATTGGTTCAAATAAATAGCCTCAAGTCAAGTCTGAAAGGTTCTGGTAGATTTTATCATTTTTTATTATATCTAATGTTTAGTTTTCGAAGATTTTTGAATGTTAATTCTTTTAGCGCCCCGGCTTATAAATTTGCAGTTGCCGCTTTGTTTTTTTGCGGAGAAATAAAAGCTCAGGATAAACTCTATCCCAATACGTTTTCTCTTGATCAGGTAGACTTGTCAGAAGGTCCTTTCAGAAGGGCAAGAGACCTTAATATTAAAACATTATTGGCATATGATGTAGATCGTTTGCTCGCTCCCTATCTTAAAGAAGCTGGAATAAAAACAAAGAAAATCAGCTATAAGAATTGGGAGGGTTTAGATGGACATATCGGAGGTCACTATTTAACTGCTTTGGCGCTTAACTATGCTTCTACTAAAGATGTTGAATGTAAACGTCGAATGGACTATATGGTTGCGGAATTGAAAGCCTGCCAAAAAGAGATTTCTATTGCCCAGCCCGATTGGGGTAAGGGGTATGTTGGCGGTGTACCTAATAGTCGCGAAATATGGTCTACTTTAAAAGGGGGAGATTTTAAAGCTTACCGTGCCGCCTGGGTTCCCTGGTATAATGTGCATAAAATGTTTGCAGGTTTGCGGGATGCCTGGTTATATGGGGGGAATCCGGACGCTAAAAATATTTTCTTGAAATTTTGTGACTGGGCAATTGATATTACGTCTGATTTATCTGAACAACAAATGCAATCTATGCTTGATACCGAACATGGGGGAATGAATGAAGAGTTGGCAGATGCTTATCAAATTACCGGAGACAAAAAATATCTGATTGCTGCAAAGCGATTTTCACATCAGCAGTTATTGAAACCATTAGCAGAGCAGCTGGATAAACTCGATAACAAGCACGCTAATACCCAGGTACCAAAAGCTGTAGGTTTTCAGCGTATAGCCGAACTTAGTCATGATGTTGAATATGAAAATTCCGGCAGTTTTTTCTGGGAAACAGTAACAAACAATCGTACACTTGCTTTTGGAGGAAACAGCAGAAGGGAATTTTTTCCGAGTGTAACAGCCAGTACAGATTTTGTAAACGATGTTGAAGGCCCTGAATCATGTAATAGTTATAACATGTTGAAACTCACTCAGGGCTTGTTCAGAGAAAAACCTTTGGCAAAATATGCAGACTTTTATGAAAGGGCATTGTACAATCATATTTTATCTACCCAACATCCTATACATGGTGGATATGTGTATTTTACTCCGGCAAGACCTAGACATTATAGGGTTTATTCCGCTCCTAATGAGGCGATGTGGTGCTGCGTAGGAAGCGGAATGGAGAATCATGGCAAATACAATGAGTTTATATATACCCATCGTAAAGATTCTTTGTATTTGAACTTGTTTATAGCCTCAGAACTAAATTGGAAAGATAAAAACATAAAATTAAAGCAAGAAACAGCTTTCCCTGACGAAGAGCAAACTAAACTTACAATAACATCGGGCTCTGCAAAATTTACATTGATGCTGAGATATCCATCCTGGATAAAGGAAGGCAACATGCAAATATTTGTAAATGGTCAAGCTATAAAATATGAAAAACTCCCTTCATCTTATATTGGCATCCAAAGGAATTGGAAAAAGGGCGATATAGTTAAGGTGACATTGCCAATGCAAACAACAATTGAGCGTATGCCCAATGTTCCGGAGTATGTTGCCATCATGCATGGACCCATACTTCTGGCTGCGAAGACAAAAACAGAACAATTAAGAGGGCTAATAGCAGATGATAGTCGTTGGGGACATATTGCCAGCGGACAAAAACTACCTGTTGATAAAGCACCAATCATTATAGAAGATAATATTAAAACGATTGCAAATAAGATCATACCTGTGGAGGGACATCCAATGACTTTCGCTTTTGCAAATGAAAAGATTATAAACCCTGAGGAACTTGTATTGGAACCTTTTTATCGTCTTCACGATTCAAGGTATATGATGTATTGGATGACTTTAACTCCTGAACAATATGTTTATTATCTGGATTCTGTTGCCAGAACTGAAGCGAAGAAATTATTGCTGGAAAAACGAACGGTAGATTTTGTGGCACCAGGAGAACAGCAGCCAGAGGTTGATCATGCAATGCAGAATGAAAATTCACGCACAGGTTCTTCCTCAGATGAATTCTGGCGGGATGCTTCCGATGGAGGATACTTTAGTTATAGAATGTCAACTCGGGAACATAATAATTTGTCACTAAATGTTCGATATCAATCTGCGGGTGTGCCAGGTAAGAAGTTTGAAATTTATATTGATGAAAAATTGCTGAAATCCGTTGATCATACACAGGATACTAAGAAATCCGGATTCTATAACGAAGAGTATGCTATCCCAACTGATATGTTAAAAGGAAAACAACAATTAAGGGTTAAATTTTTAGCATTAGCAGGAAAAACTACTGACCCTGTTTATCACATCAGATTAGTGATGGAGAAATAAATTAATGGTACTTCAGCCTTATGTCGAAATTCCATGATGGTAATTTATTTTAAGAAACTGTTTAAATTTTATATCAAATGACTTGATACTACTGTCATGTTGAGCCTGTCGAAACATTTTTGTTAAGGTCTTCGATAAACTCAGACTGACATGTGAAAATTTTAATCGAATTTAAACGGCTTCTTAATAATTCAATTGAAAATTTGAACATTTTTAGCAATATAATGGTGATAAGTTCCCTTGTTGCCAGGTTATATGTACTAATATTGTCTATAGGTATGATGAATATTAACCATCGTACCAAACAAACGAATAAAATGAGAATTAATATACTTTTCTGGATTTTTTTATCAGCTATTCCGCTAGCTAGTTTAAAAGCCCAAAAGCAGTACACCTCAAAGTTAAAACTATGGTATGATCAACCATCAGGGGCAATTTGGGAAAATGCATTGCCTATAGGAAATGGGATGCTTGGAGCTATGGTTTATGGTAATGTAGATCAAGAAATAATAAAGTTAAATGAACATACCCTATGGAGTGGTAGCCCGAATCGAAATGATGTTCCGGAGACATTAGATTCTTTAAATCAAATACGCCGGTTAATTTTTGATAATAAACATAAGGAGGCAGAAAGTTTATCCAATAAAGTTATGTTTGGCAAGAAATCTTCGGGGCAGATGTTCCAGCCCGCTGGTAACCTTAACTTAAAGTTTCCGGGACATGAAACCTATAAAAATTATTATAGAGAGCTGGATATTGAAAAAGCCATAACAAAAACTTCTTATACGATCGGAGATGTTACCTATACCAGAGAAGCGTTTGCCGCATTTGGGGATAGAGTTGTGGTTATGCATTTAACTGCAAACAAACCTTCGCAGATTTCTTTCACAGCTTCTTATACAACTCTACATAAAAGGGCTACCATTAAAGTGTCATCTGCGAAAGACCTCACCATGCAAGGTGCGACAAGTGATCACGAAGGGGTTAAAGGATTGGTAAAGTATGAAGTAATCAGCAGGTTTAAAAGCGATGGAGGGATTGTTACTTCAACAGATAGTACCATTAGCATTAAGGGCGCTAATGCGGTTACGATATATATATCTATTGCTACTAACTTTAATAACTATAAAGATATTAGTGGTGATGAACATAAAAAGGCACTCGGGTATCTTGATAAAGCATATTCAAAATCTTTTAGTGCAATTTTAAATGCACATATTCCAGCCTATCAAAAATATTTTAATCGTGTCAAGTTAGATTTGGGCCACAATGAATACATGAAATTGCCTACAGACAAAAGATTGATGAATTTTAGGAACGTGTCAGATCCTCAATTTGTAGCATTGTATTATCAGTTTGGACGTTATTTATTAATAAGTTCGTCACAACCTGGTGGTCAGCCGGCTAATTTACAAGGTATCTGGAATGACAAGCTAAATCCACCTTGGGACAGCAAGTACACCATTAATATCAATGCCCAAATGAATTATTGGCCTGCGGAGCCTACAAATTTGGCAGAGTTACATGAACCATTCTTGAGAATGGTAAAAGAGCTATCTGAAACTGGTACAGAGACAGCTAAATCGATGTATGGAGCAAGAGGATGGGTTGCTCATCATAATACTGATATATGGCGGATAACGGGGCCGGTTGATGGAGCATTCTGGGGTATTTGGAATGGGGGAGGAGGATGGACCAGTCAGCATTTATGGGAACATTATTTATACAATGGGAATAAAAGTTATTTAAACAGTGTGTACCCTATATTGAAAGGGGCAGCTACTTTTTATAAGGATTTTTTGGTTGAGCATCCAAAATATAAATGGTTAGTGGTTAATCCGGGGACCTCTCCTGAAAATGCACCAAAAGCACATGGAGGCTATTCTATGGATGCAGGGACTACGATGGACAACCAGATTGTTTTTGATGTATTTTCCACTGTCATCAGAGCTGCAAAAATTTTAAACAAAGACCCGGAGTTTGTAGATAGTTTAATACAAATGAGAAAGCAGTTGCCTCCTATGCACATTGGTAAATACAGCCAATTACAAGAATGGCTTGATGATGTAGATAGTCCTGATGATAAACATCGTCATATTTCCCATCTTTATGGTCTGTTTCCATCTAATCAGATTTCACCATATCGTACACCTCTATTATTTGCTGCAGCTAAAAATACGCTTTTGCAGAGAGGGGATGTATCGACAGGTTGGAGCATGGGCTGGAAAATCAACTGGTGGGCAAGAATGCAAGATGGTAATCATGCCTATAAATTAATTCAGAATCAGTTGACCCCTTTGGGTGTAAATCCGGACGGAGGGGGTACATATAACAATTTGTTTGATGCACATCCTCCATTTCAAATCGATGGCAATTTTGGTTGTACATCTGGTATAACTGAAATGTTAATGCAAAGTGCCGATGGTGCATTACATCTACTCCCTGCACTTCCCGATGAATGGCAAAAAAGAGGCAGTATTAGTGGATTAAGAGCAGGAGGTGGCTTTGAGGTGTTAATTATGGAGTGGTTAGCCGGAAAAGTGGTTAAAGTTATAATCAAATCTACAATTGGGGGGAATCTCCGTTTAAGAGTTCCTAATCCAATGAAGATAAATGGAGCTGTTTTGAAGGACGCAAAAGGAGAAAATCCAAATCCATTTTATGCTGTAGAAAAAATTTCTGATCCTATAGTTTCTGAAAAGGCTGACATATCGTTGCCAGAGTTGAAAAAGACATTTGTTTATGATGTCCCTACACAACCTGATAAACTTTATACATTGATTTTTAACCGCCGTGATATGAATTAAAGGTACTGTTAAAGGCTGTATAATAAACATTTGAATTTACTGCTTAACTATTTTAATAAACACTAATGAAGTTAACAATTTTATCAATTAATTTTATTCTTTGTGCGCTTTTCTGTAAAGCACAAAAGGGAGGTATTTACCTTATTTCAAGTCCTGATAAAAACATACAAGTAGCATGTAAGCCGGGTCAGGCGGTATATAATATTAAGTATAAAGGGCAAGCTGTACTTACAGATTCCAAAATGGGCATAACACGGGAAGATGAAGACTTCTCCAAGAATCTAGAGGTGGTAAGAGCATCTTCTCCCCGCAATATACAGGATAAGTATATAATGCTTAACGCAAAAAAAAGATATATTAATTATACAGCCAACCAACTGTTTATAGAAACAAAAACTATTTCCGGGAAAAAAATGAATATCATTTTTCAGGTATCTAATGATGGTGTAGCATTTCGCTATGAATTCCCGGAGCACACTAATGATATCAGGAAGATAAAAACCGAGGCAACTAGTTTTCGCTTTCCAGAGGGGACCAGAGCATGGCTCCAACCCAAAACAGAGGCGCAATCGGGGTTTGAACATACCAACCCATCTTACGAAGCTCATTATATGATGGATATCCCGGTGGGTACACCTTCAAATAGCACCAATGGCTGGGTCTATCCCGCTTTGTTTAAAAATAAAAATACTTGGGTAATGATTACGGAGACGGCTTTAGAAAGGAACTATTGTGGTACATCGCTCCAACAGTTTTCGAAGGGCGGCGAATATCAAATCAATTTTCCGCAAGCACCTGAAAAAATTCCTGGTGGAGCATTAAATCCAGAATCGACTTTACCATGGAAAACCCCCTGGCGGATTATTGCTGTTGGCGATTTGAAAACGATTATGGAGTCTACCCTGGGAACTGACCTTGCCGTGCCTGCAAGAAAGATGGATGCGTCATTCATAAAGCCCGGTAAAGCTTCCTGGAGCTGGGTCTTGGAAAAGGATGAAGCTACGATATATCCGGTACAGAAAAAATACATTGATTATGCAGCTGATATGAAATGGCAATATTGCCTTATTGATGCAAACTGGGATCAAACAATCGGCTATGACTCAGTGAAAATTTTGGCGGATTATGCAAAAGAAAAAAATGTAGGATTGCTGCTTTGGTACAATTCTGCCGGAGACTGGAATACGGTAAAATTTACCCCAAAGGATAAGCTGTTAAACCATGCAAATCGCATAAAGGAATTTGCCCGATTACAAAGCATGGGTATAAAAGGGGTAAAAATAGATTTTTTTGGAGGGGATGGACAATCCATGATCGCATACTATCAGGATATTCTGGAAGATGCAGCCGATTATCATTTATTGGTTAATTTCCATGGAGCTACACTCCCAAGAGGCTGGCAGCGGACGTATCCTAATCTGATGACTGCTGAAGCTATCTTTGGTTATGAAATGATCACTTTTAGTCAGGATGCAGCCAATAAGGCACCTGAACATTCGGTGATGAGTGCAATGGTGCGTAATGTTTTTGATCCAATGGATTTCACTCCAATGGTATTGAATAAAATACCCAGAATAAATAGGGCAACAACAGCAACTTTTGAACTGGCTACTGCCATTACATTTTTATCGGGCATCCAACATTATGCCGAAACTCCTGATGGTATGAAGGGTATTCCTATATTTGTAAAGGACTTTTTGAGGAAACTACCTAATTCTTGGGACGATGTGAAATTTATCGATGGTTATCCGGGACAATTGTATATCGTAGCCAGGAAAGCCGGAAACAAATGGTATGTAGCAGGTATTAATGGAGAAAAAATTGATAAGCAATTGACTTTAGATCTTTCTTTTCTAAAAAATAAAACAGGAGCGTTTATCTCATCCGGTGGCGATGGTTATGCATCATTTGATTTAAAAAAGATGAAAATACCTGCAAATGGTAAAGTCAAAGTAGATTTAAAGAAAAACGATGGCTTTGTCGCTGTTTTTGAATAAACCTGATTTTCCTTAATTATAAATCCAGATCAGATGAAAAAAAACATAATCTATGTGGTATTGATCACCACAATTATTCTATATAATCACGTATTTGCGCAACAAAAGAAGGCGCAAAACCCTGTTGTTTTTGCAGATGTACCAGATATGTCGATGGTACGTGTCGGTGATTCTTATTATATGAGCAGTACAACCATGCATATGAGTCCTGGTTTGCCGATTATGAAATCTAAGGATTTGGTAAACTGGAAAATCATAAGTTATGCCTATGATACCCTTGCCAATGTTGACGATCTCAACTTAATAAATGGTAAAAACGCTTATGGTAAGGGAACCTGGGCAAGTAGCATACGTTACCATAAGGGTACTTTTTATGTAAGTACATTTGCTCAAACAACGGGTAAAACTTATATATATACCACAAAGGATATTGAAAAGGGACCTTGGAAAGTAACATCTTTTAGACCAAGTTTTCATGATCATTCCTTATTTTTTGATGATGATGGCAAGGTTTATATGGTTTATGGAGCAGGGAAGATTAAACTGGTTGAACTAAAGTCTGATTTATCAGGCATTAATACTGATGTTCCAGAACGCACCATAATAGAAAATGCCAGCCTCCCATCTGGTGAAAACATTGGTCTGCCTGCAGAAGGTTCCCAGTTATTTAAAGTAAAGGGTAAATACTATCTCTTTAATATTACCTGGCCAAAAGGAGGTATGCGAACTGTAGTTGTTCATCGATCAGATCAGATCACTGGCCCTTATGAAGGTAGACTTAGTTTGCAGGATATTGGTGTGGCACAGGGAGGACTCATTGATCTGCCAAATGGGGAGTGGTATGCTTATCTTTTCCGTGATTTCGGTGCTGTAGGCAGAATTCCTTATTTAGTGCCAGTTAAATGGCAAGATGGTTGGCCAATATTGGGTGTTAACAGTAAGGTTCCGGAAATCCTGAATTTACCACTGAGCAAAGGTCTGATACCGGGCATTGTTGCATCTGACGAATTTAACCGAAAACCTGGTGAAGCTGATCTTCCCTTGGTTTGGCAATGGAACCATAATCCTGATGCGAAACTTTGGTCAGTAAAAAAAAGAGAAGGTTTCTTAAGACTAACCACAGGAAGGATAGATAGTAATTTTTTAATGGCCAGAAATACTTTGACCCAACGTACAATTGGCCCTTTTTCTTCTGGAGCTACTTCTGTTGATGTATCTATGATGAAAGACGGTGATTTTGCAGGATTAGGCATTTTGCAAAAAAACTATGGACTTCTTGGTGTTAATGTGGAAGGGAAAGCAAAATATATCGTAATCATTGACGCTAGTACAGGTAAACCAATCGAAAAGGAACGAATACAGCTTGACCAAAATAAAGTTTATTTTAAAATTGATTGTGATTTTTCTCAAAAACGAGATATGGCACACTTCCTTTATAGCCTTGATGGAAAGATTTGGAAAGCGATAGGGAGTCCATTAAAAATGGCTTATACCATTCCTCATTTTATGGGGTATCGCTTCGCTTTATTTAACTATGGCAAAAAGCAAATAGGTGGTTATGCCGATTTTGATTATTTCCATATTTCTGATAAGAAATCTTCTTTAAACCACTTCTAATATTGATTTCATCAGCTCTAATGATCTTTTAAGGTATCCATCAAAGACAATTGCTTATTTGGGCTTTATCGGGATACGAGGACTTGAAAGTAACACTCCTCGTGTATGTAAAATCCGCTCATAAATCTCTTTATGTACAGGTATTTTAGCTATTCTGATTAAATCATCTTTAAATTGTTTCGACCTTAATACGGCAGGGGGTACTAACCGGGCTCAAGCCCAATTTGATTAAGGATTGCTTCTCAAAAAGCAGTCCTTTTTCTTTGATTTTCAGTAAGTTATCATAAAATGAAGGGTCGATGAAAGCGGTTCTAAATGCTCCATCACCCCATGTCAGGTTATCTTTGAACACCCCTCTAATCAGTGTTTGCTTCTGTGTGATATTACCCTTGTCATAAATATCGTGTAGTCTTGATAGAAATGGTGATATCCTTTCGATTATATCGTCGTCACTGTTTAATCTGCTAAGTTGACTTCCATTTATTTCGGATTCTAGGATTGCTTTGTCTTGCTTGAATTTTTTAAACCAGGTTTGATATGTTGAGCTTTCAATTTCATTATTCATTAATCTCTCTTCTAACAGGTATATTTTTTCATTAAGATTTTGTAGTTCTTTTACTAGATGCTCTTGTTTTGCTTTATTCTTCTTTAATGGTTCTATTAATTTTGTTTTAGATGTTTCAATTAGAAATCTAATCTGATGCTCTTTAAAACTCAAACCTTTTAGTACTTGTTCGAATTTGTCATGCAGGATTTTACCTGGTATATTGACACTGGTATGTTCAGTACATCTGTAGTACAAATAGTAATCTTTTCTACCTTTTGTCCACCCAGCAGTCATTCCTTTTCCGCACCAACAGTTTAATATTCCTCTGAGTGGGAAATCTTCAGCAGGTTGAATTCGAGTTCTACGTTTTCCTGTATTTAGCATTTTTTGCACATGCCAATAGGTTATTTCTGATATTATAGGATCATGAATAGCCTTAACATATTTTTCTGGGAGTTCTTTTAAAGCCGGGACTTTAATTAATCCTGCATAAACACAATTATTTAATATGTCTTGTATAGCAGTCTTTCCTGTGTATTTGAAGCCAATAGCTTTTGCGTTCTTATAAATTATATAGGGGGGTATACCAGAAAGATAATCAGTAAATATTTTTTCGACAATTGGCGCCTGTTCAGGATTTATTTTAATTAGGTTCCTTTTTGTCCCATCAATAATATTCGTATAACCAAATGGCGCACGACCTAAGTAACGTCCATTTTCTTTGGCATTTCTCACTCCCTGCTTTGTTCTTTGTCTTATATTGAAAAGTTCCTTATTTGCCATTAAATAGTCAAGGGCCCTTTTCATAAAAACATCTGGATCAGATGTATCTAAATCGAGGCGTTCACTCGTTGAAAGTACTTTTACTCCATATTTTTTTTCTAGTTCGGCAATTTTCATTAGTGCCTCTGGTAGATTTCTACTGAATCGATCATGATCCATTACAATCAAATATTGACAGTTGCCTTTATATTTTTTAATAAATACTTCTAAGGCTTTGTAATCAGGTCGATCAAAAGTGTCACTACACTCACCATTATCTTTAAACAAACTAGTAAGTTCAAGTTTATTCCTCTTGCAATATTCCCTTATTGAAGACTCTTGATACTCTAGAGATTTTGATTGATCTTTTGAACTTAAGCGCATGTATCCAATTGCATTCATAATTCGTCATTTAAAATAATTTCAACAATGATTTCTGCTATTAAAGTTAGTAAAATCTCATCACTTTGACTAATTTTTTGATCATTATTTCTGTCTGTTTTTTCTGCTATTTTAGGCGCATTGGATAGATTTTCTACAATTAAAATTGGGAGCAAATTGTCGGTGTCTTTATCTATATTTTCCATGGTGCAGGAGTTAAAATGCAAGAAGCTACTTTATCATGTTTTTTTTTGACAACCTGTTGGGTAGTACCCATAAATAAATCCATATCCAAAAAATCTTTGGGTACTACCCAACAGGTTGTCAAATTATTACTTATTGACGCCACAATTTTGACTTTGAATTAAACAACAAAGTCATGAAAAAGACCAGCAAAAAAACGCCCCACAATGCCAAAGGTTTTCACGGCATCTTCCAGCCAAAAATCAAACGGATCAAAACAGAACCCCGCCAAAGAATCAGGCAGCTCTTACGCACTTTTATCCCACTCAACCAATTGCAGAATCGGGAGGAAACCATCCACTTATACCCAAAATAAACGACAGGGATTTTAAAGAGCTCTCATTACGTCTATTAATCACAAACCGAAGTTCTGCCACAAGTCGGGTGAGGAGCATTGAAGTCCGCCTGGACTTAGCAAAGATGTATTTCCGTATACGGAAATATCTTTGCCCGGCTTGAGCCGGGGGACTTCACTCGGAACTCGTGAAGTCTTGGAACTTCTTAAAAGTGCCCATATGTCAAGAAAAAAAGCTAAAGATCAGGACAGCATATTAAGCCATCCCATCATCATCAGGGTCACCCAAACCGTCTTCAACCGCCTCGAAGAAATTCGCAAAGACAGCGACCACAAGACCATTGGTGAAGTTGCCCGAAAGATACTATCCAACCGCAAGATCAAGCTCTTTTATCAGGACATCTCCATGAACGCCCCTATGGAAGAAATGGCACTCATCCGCAAAGAACTCAAAGCCATAGGTATCAACATCAACCAGATCACCAGAAGCTTCAACCAGGATAAGGCAGAGGTCCACCGAGCATTCTACGTTATGAAAGTTGCAGACCTGTACAAAAATGTGGATCAAAAGGTAGAGCGGTTACTGATCATCATCTCCCAACTGGCAGAAAAATGGTTGCAAAAATCGTGATCGGCAAGAGCATCAGGGGCATCCTGCACTACAACGAGCACAAGGTTGCAGCGGGAGAGGCCCAACTGATCCTGGCGAGTGGCTTTGCAGGCGAGATCGAACAGATGGACTTTCAGCAGAAGATGCAAAGGTTCAGGCACCTGACCCAGCTCAAACCCAGCGTAAAGACCAACGCCCTGCACATCAGTCTCAACTTTGATGCGAGCGAGAAAATCGACAATACCAAAATGCAGCAGATCGCCCTAACCTATATGGAGCGTATCGGTTTTGGCGAACAGCCCTTTCTGGTGTACAGGCATAACGATGTGGCGCACCAGCATATCCACATTGCCACCACGAGCATCCGGCGCAACGGAGAACCGATCAACCTGTATAACATTGGCAGGGAGATGTCTGAACCCGCAAGGAAATCCATAGAAAAAGAGTTTAACCTGGTTATTGCCGAAAGTAAACAATCCAGACAGGAGCCAGGCATCAAACCCGCCGATCCCGAAAAGGTAAAATATGGTTGCCTGCCAACCAAAAGGGCGATCAGCAATGTGGTAACCGCAGTAATGAACAGCTATAAATTCACTTCGCTTGCAGAATACAATGCGGTGCTGAAGCAGTTCAACATCATTGCAGATAGGGGTAATGAAGAAAGCGAGATGTTCCGGAAAAAAGGGCTGCTCTATTCCATGCTGGATCAGCAGGGCAACAAGATCGGCGTACCAATAAAAGCCAGCGCATTCTATAGCAAGCCTACCTTGCACAACCTGGAAAAGAAGTTTGAGCAGAACCACGAAAAGCGCAAACCCTATAAACAGGAGCTGATCACCCGCATTGAACAGGTACTGTCCAGGTATGAAAGACTGACCCAAGCTACACTGATCGCCGAATTGCGGAAACAGGGCATCAGCCTCACCTTACGACAGAACGGACAGGGTTTCGTTTACGGGGCAACCTTTATCGACCATCGTAACAAGACGGTCTTTAACGGGAGTGACCTGGGCAAGGCTTACAGTGCCAAGGCCCTCACAGATCGTATGGACACAACTGATAAGGTAAAGACCTACCTAAAAGCCCAGCAGCCGCAAAAGAGCTACCTGAAACACCAAGGCCAGCAGTCTGCAAAAACCTATCTGGAACCAACGGCAGCTACCAGCTACCTCAATGACCTGCTTGGCAGACCACAAACAGAAGCCATACCAAGTCTTGCCCGAAAAAAGAAGAAAAGAAAAAAATCAATAACCCGATAAATCCATTCACATGAACACAGGAGAAGACATTCAGGGACTGAGAAAGATCATCGATTTTACCCGTCTCATCAGCTTATTTATATTGAGCATCCATTTTTATCTATGTTGCTACGCCGCCTTTAAATACTGGGGTTGGACAGCGGAGGTCGTTGACAAACTGATCGCCAATATCGCAAGGACGGGGCTGTTCGACAGCCTGCTCAAACCCAAACTGGCCTGCCTGCTCTGCCTGGTCATTTCCCTGATCGGGGTCAAGGGCAAAAAGGACGAAAAGATTAGAAAAAGTGCGATTGTTGTCTACCTGATAACGGGACTGCTCTTCTATTTCATCAGCGCCCTTTGTTTTTACCTAAATACCAAACTGGTTGTAATCGCCATACTGTATATGGGATTGACCGCTATCGGCTACATGCTCATCCTTACCGGTGGAGGCTTATTGTCCAGACTGATCAAGGACAAACTGAAAAAGGATATATTCAACACCGAAAATGAGACTTTTCCGCAGGAAGAACGCTTATTGGAAAACGAATATTCCATCAATTTGCCTGCAAAATACCATTTAAAAGATAAGGTAAGGGACAGCTGGATCAATTTTATTAACCCCTTTCGGGGGATGCTGGTGGCTGGAACTCCAGGAGCGGGCAAGTCTTATTTCGTGATCCGCCACATCATCGACCAGCATCTCAAAAAGGGTTTTTCGATGTTCCTGTACGATTTCAAGTTCGATGACCTGAGCAGGATCGCCTACAACAAGCTGCTGAAATACAAGAAGAACTATAAGGTAAGGCCTAAATTTTATGTGATCAATTTTGATGACCTGAACCGTACACACAGGTGCAATCCGCTGGATCCGGAAAGCATGGAGGACATTACCGATGCGACCGAGGCGAGCCGCACCATCATGATGGGACTGAACCGGGACTGGATCAAGAAGCAGGGGGATTTCTTCGTGGAAAGTCCGATCAACTTTTTAACGGCGATC